>ERZ1026776.34-NODE-34-length-94044-cov-8.408633_pt1 | contig 94044 bp, 104 predicted proteins | sample MGYA00380125_ERZ1026776 | MGnify/ENA primary metagenome ERZ1026776 (study PRJEB33269, sample SAMEA4719761) | human gut metagenome | biome: human-associated habitat; feature: organic feature; material: feces | place: Cameroon | collected 2013-10 ...
AGCAGCTGATTTGTAATCAGCAGGTTATCGGTTCGAGTCCGATCATCGGCTTTGTACATTAGATACGAAGCTATAAAGTTTCATATTGATGTATGTTGTGGGTATACAGGTATATCGACAATACGGACGTTTAGCTCAGCTGGTTAGAGCAATCGGCTCATAACCGATCGGTCCCGGGTTCGAGTCCCTGAACGTCCACTTTTGGCCCGGTGGCTCAGCTGGTTAGAGCGCCGCCCTGTCACGGCGGAGGTCGTGGGTTCGAACCCCATCCGGGTCGCTTACAACTGCATATGCGTTGTTCAAATTTGCCGGCATGGCGGAACTGGCAGACGCACAGGACTTAAAATCCTGCGGGACTAATCTCCCGTACCGGTTCGATTCCGGTTGCCGGCATATAATGAGAATGGTGGAAGAGTATCTTTCACCATTTTTTATATTAGAGTATATAATCGGATTTGGGGTTGAAAAAAATAACCAATTAGCATATAATACACTTAACAAGGTAGTCGGAAGGTGAGTGCACGTCACCTGAACCGGCGAATATAATCAAACTACGAGAGTAGCCGTCCTAAACTTTGCAGGTGTCAGGACGGCTATTTCTTATGTTTTCCATGCTGGTCTATGTAAGTCAGTACTGCTACAATCAAAGTGGCTATGTCTATGAGGTCATTCCATGTAACCATAATAATCATCCTTTCCGTAAGGCTCGGATCAGATAAGAGCACGTCCCCCGGCTACCCGGTTAAGTGTATTATATAATTATTTTTCTTTTTTCTTTAATGCTTGCAGTATAGTAAGTGAAGTCTGGATATCTTCAGGAGAAGCGTCACATGCGGCGTCAAAAAGAAGGGAAAGATCTTTACTATTTGCAATTTGCTCGGCAATATGAATAACTCTTTTACTTAGAAAAGGTTGGGCCTCTCTTGATTCAATAATCAAATTTCCGGGATCAACATGTAAATAGTTTGCGATGTCTATGATTGTATCTAATTTTGGAACACGAGTTCCAGAACACCAGCCGGACACTGTAGATTTATCATATCCAAGTGCATTCACCAGATCTGCTTGCGACATTTCATTGAAACGTAAATAATATTTTAACAAATGAGCAAATTGATTTTGTCCCATGTGCTTATCTCCTCATTATAGTTTGATAATAAATTAGGTATAATTATTATACACATAATGCGGATAAATGACAATTATAAAATAAAAATAGTTTGCAAAATGTAAACAATATATTTTTGCAAGAAAACAGGATAAATGATCGGATAATAAAATGAAGATATCTTTAGACAGATATGGGGTGAAACAAATTATTACGCAAAAGTATTTTGTGGAGAAATTAAAAAGACGCAATGAGAAGGCTTTGGAGAATGTGATCTGGACACTGGAATTCGCATTGCAGGAAAGCAAATTCGAACCGGGCAGCTTGATTGCAGCAATTCGGCGAAAATCGTGGAAGCAACGTTAAGTGAGCAGAGGCTGAAATTTACAAGTATCGGTGATTTCTCTCTGCATGAGTACATCAAGATCAAGATGAAAGACGGAACGTATATTGGAGGATTTGATTTTGAGGCGGGCGGATCGCAGGATTACAATCAGGAACGGCAGGAGATCGACTTTGTGATCGAGTTTACGATGCCGATTGATATCTCACAGGTGGAGCTTGTTGTGATCGGAAATGAACGACTTCCAATCAAGGGGTAAATTCATATAAAAAGATAGAAAGTCCGCGGATCGAATCTGCGGTCTTTCGTGTTCTTATGATTGAATCCTGCCGCAAAAAGTGGTAAAATATGAATAGTATTTTGTTACAGGAGGTTTCGGTATATGGAACACAAAAAGATTAAATTTTTACATTCTGTGCGCCTGAAGATGTTATTGGCGATGGCATTTTTTGCTTTTGTAACGGGCGGTTTTGCGTGCGCATTGTTTATTTCTTCTACGAAGGAGGAGATTGGCTCAGTCACACGTGGATATATGCGCGATCTTTCCCGGGCTTATGGCGTTATGCTGGATAATGAGCTGGACACGGATGGTGATGATGTGCTGTCCGGCGAGCATCTGGCTTCGATACTTGCAGGTGTTCATGTGGAAGGTGTTGAAAGCAGCTACATCTATGTAGTAAGTGCCGATGGTACGATGCTGTACCATCCAACCGCAGATAAGATCGGCAAGCCCGTGGAGAACAAGGCGGTCAGTGATGCGGTTGCCAAGATTGCCAAGGGCGAGAAAGTAGAAAACGAAGTTGTTAAATATGAATTTAAGGGTGTAGACAAGTACGCCGGTATCTATGTGAATGATACACAGGATTTTATCATGGTGGTAACTGCCGATTATGACGACGTATTCAATAGTATCCGGAATGTAGAAGGCAGAATCGGAATTATCGTATTACTGGAGCTGTTGATTGTTGCGACGTTCGGATCTGCATTTGCGTATATCATTATCAAACCTATGAATGAGGTCTCTGAACTGACGGTGAAGGTCGGAGATATGGATCTGACGGATAGTGAGATTCAGACCAGACTTGCAAACCGCAAAGATGAGATTGGGCGTATGGGTCGAAGCCTTGACTATCTGACACAGTCTTTGAAGGGTGTTGTCGAGAATATCAAGGAGAAGAGTGCACAGGTTATGGATGCTGCAAATGTACTTGATTCCGATGCTTCTGAGACATCAACGACGATGGAGCAGGTAGAGCAGGCAGTTAATGATATTGCGGAAGGTGCAACGACACAGGCTGGCGAGACACAGCGTGCGGAGGAACAGGTTATCGAGATGGGTAACATGGTTCAGGAGACAAGCGACGAGGTAGAAAAACTTCTTGCATTTGCACAGGATATGCAGGAGTGCACAACACAGGCATCTCAGATTTTGAAGGCGTTGGAACAGGTAAATGCACGTGCCGAAGAGAATATTGATATTATTGCCGATCAGACGAATACGACAAATGAAGCTGCACTTAAGATCAGTGAGGCAACACACCTGATTACTTCGATTGCAGAGGAGACGAATCTGCTTGCATTAAATGCAAGTATCGAAGCTGCGAGAGCGGGAGAACAGGGTAAGGGCTTTGGTGTTGTAGCCAGTGAGATTCAGAAGCTGGCTGAACAGACAAATGAATCTGCAGAACATATCGAAGAGATCGTACAGGAATTACTCCGAGATGCGGAAAAGGCAGTGGAGACTATGTATGGCGTGAAGGAAATCATGCATACGCAGAGCGATCATGTAGAGCAGACACAGAGTGCTTTTGAACAGGTACAGTCCGGTGTTCAGCAGTCGATAGAGGGAATCAACCGGATTTCAACGCATACAACACGCATGAATGATGCAAGAGAGAATGTGGTTGGTATTGTACAGAATTTGACAGCAATCGCAGAGGCGAATGCGGCTGGTACCGAGCAGACATCGGCATCCGCAACAGAGGTTGGTGCAATCATGGAGGATATTACCGGTAAATCAACCGCGATGCGTCAGGCAGCGCAGGAATTGGATGACGGTATGAATATATTCAAATTATAAATCGACAAGGAGGAACGCAATGTATTTTGAAAAATCAAAAGGCTTCCCTGCTGATTTCTTATGGGGCAGTGCATCTGCTGCATATCAGGTAGAGGGAGCTTGGAATGAAGACGGAAAGGGAATGTCAAACTGGGACAAGTTTGTACGTATTCCGGGTAAGACTTTCCAGGGTACAACCGGTGACAAGGCGGTTGATCATTATCATATGTATAAAGAGGATGTCAGGCTGATGGCAGAGATGGGGCTTAAAACCTATCGGTTTTCCATCGCGTGGTCACGAATTATCCCGGATGGAAATGGTGAAGTGAACGAGAAGGGCTTGAAGTTCTACGATGATTTGATCAATGAGCTTTTGGCAAATAACATTGTTCCTATGGTTACAGTCTATCATTGGGATATGCCACAGGCACTGGAAGACCAGTATCATGGTTGGGAAAGCCGCCAGATCGTAGATGATTTTGTTCGTTATGCAACAATCTTGTTTGAGCGTTTTGGCGATCGTGTAAAGCATTGGATCATCATGAATGAGCAGAACGTATTTACCGGTCTGGGCTGGATGGGAGGTATGCACCCACCAGGAAAGATTGATGAGGAGAAGCTGTTCTATCAGGTAAATCATCATGCGTTTATGGCACATGCAAAGAGTGTGCTGGCTTTGAAGAAATTACATCCGGAAGCATTGGTTGGATCTTCATTTGCATATGGACCATCTTACGCGATTGACTGTCATCCGGAAAATGCGATGGCAAAAGCGGATTATGATGATCTGAAGAACTATTACTGGATGGATGTATACGCATATGGTAGATATCCGCGCGCTGCAATGGCATATCTGGAAAGTAGAGATGTTGCTCCACAGATGGAAGCGGGAGATGCAGAAATCCTGAAGGAAGCTGCAGCCAAGGTTGATTTTATGGGTGTAAATTATTACCAGACTACGGTTGTAGAATACAACCCAATCGATGGTGTTGGTGCATCGCACGAGATGAATACGACCGGAAAGAAGGGAACTGCTAAGGTACAGGGCGTGCCAGGACTCTTCAAGAATCCTTCCAATCAGTTCCTTCCTACTACAGATTGGGATTGGACGATCGATCCGATGGGCATTCGTATGTGTTGCCGTGAGATTACTTCCCGTTATGATCTCCCAATCGTGATTTCAGAAAACGGACTGGGCGCATTTGACAAGTTCGAAGATGGCAAGATCCACGATCCATACAGAATCGACTATCTGAAGCGCCATGTGGAAGAGTTAAAGAAGGCTTGTGATGATGGCTGTCGTGTACTTGCGTATTGTACATGGTCTTATACAGACCTGTTAAGCTGGTTGAACGGTTATCAGAAGCGTTATGGATTTGTCTATGTTGACCGTGAGGAAGATGAGAACAGCGGAACATTAAAGCGTTACAAGAAAGATTCTTTCGATTGGTATAAGCATGTGATTGAGACAAATGGTGATGAATTGTAAAAGATTCTCAAATTAAAAACAAGAATGTCAATTTAGAGACTGCAACAGATAAGTGCTGCAGTCTCTTTTTTGATAGTTACATTTTCTTTTTTGACATAAGGTTTGCGTGCCGTGTCCCCTCCTTGTGAATATAGTAATATTAGATACTTCTATAGGGTATTTCGGAATGTGATTAAAAATGAGAAATATAATGAAGTATCGTATAAAAAACTTGGAGGAAATAATAGTATGGCACGTGTATTCATTGGGGTAGGACACGGTGGTGCAGATCCTGGGGCTGTTGGTTATCTTGTGGAAAAAAATGTGAATCTCAAAATGGCGACAGCCTGCTATCAATATCTGACTGTACGTGGGGTGGAAGTAAAACTATCGCGAACGGGAGATGCAAGCGATGGGCTTATGACCCGGATTGAACGATGCAATGCTTATGCACCGGATCTGGCATTGGATATTCATAACAATGCCGGTGGAGGGGATGGATTCGAGGTGTTCCACAGTATCATTGGAGGAACCGGTAAACAGCTTGCAGAGAATATCGAGAAAGAAGTTGTGAAGATCGGGCAGAACAGCCGGGGACTAAAGACGAAGAAAAATTCATATGGACGGGATTATTTCGGGTTTATCCGGAAAACGAAATGTCCGGCGGTTATCTGCGAGGGCGTATTTGTAGATAATAGGGCAGATGCGGCACAGGCAGATACAGATGCAGAATGCAGGAAGTTCGGAGAAGCATATGCCCGTGGAATACTTGCAACGCTTGGAATTGCAGATCAGGTCGTGAGACAGGATACAACAACTAACTCCGGTGGCGCATCAGAAACGAAGACATCTGCACCGGCGACAGGAAATGCAAATAGTTATACGGTGAAGGTAACAGCGAATGGTTTGAATATCCGCAAGGATGCAGGCGTTGCTCATGCGGTTACAGGCGTAATCCGGGATAAAGGTGTGTACACAATTGTGGCAGAAAAAATGATTTCTGGACAAAAATGGGGGAAATTGAAAAGCGGTGCCGGATGGATATGTCTTGCATACACGAAAAAAGTGTGATACTTGACAATTAAAATCAAAAATAAAAATTCACAAAGGATTCTCAAGTTGATAAATTTGTGTTATAATTTGAATAATCTTGGCTGTGTCAAAATAGATGGAAATAGAATGATGTGAAAAGATATTTTCCGGAAGAGACGCAGACATCGTGAAGATTTATCGAAAAGATAAATTTCAGGTATACATTCGGTTACTGAATGCGAATGTATGAATAGTAGGAGGATTACAAAATGGAAAAAAGAGAGTTGGTATATTATCGATTGGATAAGATTGACGGTAAGATCTTAGATATCTTGCAAGGAAATGCAAGAGCATCCCTGAAGGAGATTGCAGAACAGGTATTTCTGTCTCCGACAGCCGTTGGCGCACGTATTGACCGTATGCTGCAGGAGGGAGTACTGGAAGGATTTACAACGAGACTGAACCCGGAAGCAATGGGGCATTATATCAAGGCATTTATCAATCTGGAGGTACAGCCGGAGCAGCGGGAAGAATTCAACGAGTATATCGACGGTGTATTGAATGTCGTAGAATGTAACTGTGTTACAGGTGATTTCTCTATGCTGATTGAGGTTCGTTTCCCAACAACAACAGAGCTTGATCATTTTGTAGGCGAGTTACAGAAGTTTGGTAAGACAAAGACACAGATCGTATTCTCAACATGTGTGAAGCACAGATGCCGGTACTGGAAGGTTGATGGCAGAGATTTTGAGTCTCATGCTAAAGCATCAGAGAATCAGGAATCTGAGAAAACAGACAAATAGGCAAATAGACAAAGGATTTTTAAGTGAAAAAAAATTTCACGAAAGAATCTAAAGTTTTTTCTTTACATTTGTTTATTTTGGTATTATAATGTGCCTATCGGTTGAAAGATACCGAAATATTTAATTCCTAGGGGGAAATTTACTATGTCATATGTTGACGAGGTACTCGAGGTAGTACGAAAGAAAAATGCAGATCAGCCGGAATTTTTACAGGCAGTAACAGAAGTACTTGAGTCTCTTAGACCATGTATCGATGCGAACGAGGAATTATACAAGAAGAATGCAATTCTTGAGAGAATTACAGAGCCAGACAGACAGCTCATGTTCCGTGTTCCATGGGTAGATGACAATGGTCAGGTTCAGGTAAATAGAGGTTTCCGTGTACAGTTCAACAATGCAATCGGACCTTACAAGGGTGGTCTTAGACTTCACCCATCAGTAAACCTTGGTATCATCAAGTTCTTAGGTTTTGAGCAGGTATTCAAGAACTCACTTACAACACTTCCAATCGGTGGTGGTAAGGGTGGTTCTGACTTTGATCCAAAGGGCAAGTCAGACCGTGAGATCATGGCATTCTGCCAGAGCTTTATGACAGAGCTTTGCAAATATATCGGTGCTGATGTCGATGTACCTGCTGGTGACATCGGAACAGGCGCAAGAGAGATCGGCTTCCTGTTTGGTCAGTACAAGAGAATCCGTGGAATGTTCGAAGGCGTTCTTACAGGTAAGGGACTTACATATGGTGGTTCACTTGCTCGTACAGAGGCTACAGGATATGGTTTGTTATACCTTACAAGTGCACTCCTGAAGGATCACAATATGGATATCGCTGGCAAGACTTGTGCAGTATCTGGTGCTGGTAACGTAGCAATCTACGCAATCCAGAAGGCACAGCAGCTTGGTGCTAAGTGTGTAACATGTTCTGATTCTACAGGTTGGATCTACGATCCAGAAGGAATCGACGTTGACCTTCTGAAGGAGGTTAAGGAAGTTAAGAGAGCACGTCTTACAGAGTACGCTGCAGCTCGTCCATCTGCTCAGTATCATGAGAAGAAGAACGCAGATGACCACGGCGTATGGTCTATCAAGTGTGACCTCGCTCTTCCATGTGCAACTCAGAACGAGTTGAATCTTGACGATGCTAAGATGCTTGTAGCAAACGGCGTTATCTCTGTAACAGAGGGTGCTAACATGCCTACAACATTGGAAGCTACAAAGTACCTTCAGGAGAATGGAGTTCTCTTCGTAGGTGGTAAGGCTGCAAATGCAGGTGGTGTTGCTACTTCTGCACTTGAGATGAGCCAGAACTCTGAGAGACTTTCTTGGACATTCGAAGAAGTTGATGGAAAGCTTAAGGGAATCATGGAGACAATCTACGCTAACATTTCTGATGCTGCTAAGAGATACAATGCAACAGTTGGCGGAAATACAGACTATGTAGCCGGTGCTAACATCGCTGGTTTCGAGAAGGTTGTAAACGCTATGCTTGCACAGGGTGTTTGCTAATTCTTAGAAAACTCTATAAGAACTTTTCAGGGCTGCCCTTTGGGGCAGCCCTTTTTTATGTCTTTTTTTGGGAAAGTTGAAAAATGGGGCAGAAACTTAATAGGTTTGTAATGCAATTTAGTCTATTTCTTGTTCTAAATCATTAAAAATATCAGCATTAAAGAAATCAGACAATGTCATATCAAGACCATCACAAAACTTTTTGATGGTCGTAATGGAAATATCTCTGCGTTTTTCATCCATCATACTATATGCTGTGGATGGCGTTACGCCGGATATGGTAGCCAGTTCGTTATATTTTATATTGCGTTCCTTACAAATCTCTTTGAATCTTAATACAACAGCATCTTTAACAGTCATTTTATATACTCCTATATTTCATAAAAGATAGTATAAGTTTATAAATTTACACGCATACGCGTATACGCACTTGCGTAATAAAGAAAAAGTATTTATAATTTATTTCTGTGTTTACATTGCCTGCTTTATATTTGGAGTTGAAGATATAAAGGAGGTTTTGCATGAAAAGATATGGCTATGTGCGTGTATCCTCAAAGGATCAAAATCTAAATCGACAACTCGATGCATTTTCAGAATTAGGTCTGGAGTCCAAGTACATTTACATTGATAAAATGTCTGGAAAAGATTTTAAGAGACCAAATTATAAAAAGATGGTTTCAAAGCTTAGGGCTGGTGACATCGTTGTGATTATGAGTATTGACCGATTGGGAAGAAATTATGATGAGATATTGGAACAATGGAGGATGCTTACAAAAGAAAAACGTGTAGATATTGAAGTAATTGATATGCCCCTGCTCAACACAAATTATGAAAGAGATGGACTTACAGGCGTCTTTATCTCAGATTTGGTTTTGCAGATACTTGCTTACGTTGCAGAAACGGAACGTTCATTTATTAAGCAGAGACAAGCAGAAGGTATTGTGGCGGCAAAAGCCAGAGGTGTGAAGTTTGGCATTTCAAAAATTGAATTGCCGGAAGAAAAGCTTGAGGAATTTATTAGGCTATGGCAGCAAGGAGAAATCACAATCAGGCAGGCAGCCAGTGAGTTAGGAATCAGTTCATCAACATTTTATAGAAGATGTAAGGAAATGCAGAATGATATGTAAAAATGTTGCAAAAGGTAGACAATGTGAAACACATAATTGGTTATGAAATAAGCTCGTAAATCAAAGATTTATGGAGCTTTTTTTATTATATATGAGTTGTTTCAAAAAGTCTACTTTGTGAAACAGTATGAAAGGTGTTACAAGGGAGGAAGTAAAGTGGCAAAAATATATGATGTAATAAAATATGAGGGAGATAATGATGTATTTATCTGGAAACATCCTTGTGAAGATTTTAATTCTTTAACACAATTGATAGTTCATGAATCCCAAGAAGCAATCTTTTTTATGAATGGTCAGGCGTTGGATCAGTTTGGACCGGGTAGGTATACATTAGAAACACAAAATATTCCTAAAATTGGGAAGGTATTTAACCGGATAACCAAAGACGATACGCCATTTCATTGCGAGGTCTATTTTATAAATAAGACAGAGCAGATGGCTATTAAGTGGGGAACAGACACCAGAGTTGAATATATGGAGCCGACGTATCATTTTCCTATTTCAATAGGTGCAAGTGGAACAATGAATTTACGAGTGTCAGATGGAAGAAAGCTTCTGATAAAGATAGTTGGGACAGAAAGTGTTCTTACTCAACAAAAAATAGCGATGTATTTCAGATCATTTCTCATGACAAAGATAAAGACATATATCGCACATTTTATGCGCGAAAATTCAGTTAGCATTTTTGAAATAGATGAACATCTTGAAACATTTTCCAATGCGTTAAAGGAGGCGTTGTATCCGGATTTTGATGATTATGGAGTAGCGTTAGAACGATTTTTTGTAACAACGGTTGCAAAACCGGAAGATAATAAAGAATATAGAAGGTTTAAGGATTTACGTTTTAGACAGTATGCGGATATCACAGAAGCAAAACTGAAACAGCAGTTGGAAATGATAACGGCTGAAACAGAGGCGAAAAAGACAATTCTTGAATCCGAAGCGATTGCTACTAAGCGGACACAAGAAGGATACACATATCAGCAGGAACGTGGATTTGATGTGGCGAATGTTGCTGCTGAAAATGAAGCAATTGGTCAATTTTCAAATCTTGGTATTGGCTTAGGAACGATGGTAGGAGTTGGAGGAACCGTTGGGGGAATGGTAACAAGTGCGATGAATTCAGCGATTAATACATCAATAAAAGATAACCAAGAGGTAAGGGGGTGTAAACAATGTGGAGCTGCAATACCAGCAAATGCTAAATTCTGTTTAGAATGTGGACAAAAGATCGAATTACAAAACGTAAATGAAATAATATGTCCAATTTGTAATAAGAAAACAGCGCAAGGAAAGTTTTGCATGGAATGTGGGGCACCATTGGAAATTAAATGCGTAAAATGTGGAAGTAATGTGCCTGTGGGAGCTAAATTCTGCTTGGAATGTGGAGAAAAGCTATAAAATACGGAGGAAGAAAAATGAATGACAATCGAAAAAAATATATTTTCTGTTGGGGAATATTGGTAGTAGTTTTTAATCTTGTTTCATTTGTAACGCCGTCAGAGGTTAAAGGATATGTTAAATTTACTGGAGCGTTTTGGGCAGGGTATTTATTTGTGATGGTTGGAATGCTAGTTCAACTTGTTTGTACATGGAATTCTTTAAGCGTAGATAATGCTCCAAAATTGTTTTACAAGTTACCAATGCTGAAATTGGGCTATGCGACAATGGTATTGATGTTTGTGTTTGGAATAGCCGCAATGGTAATTCCTAACGTCCCTTATTGGATGGGTTATGTTATCTGTCTGATTATTTTGGCATTTCAGGTTATTGCTATTCAAAAGGCAAGCGCTGCATCAGATTTGATACAAAAATTGGATGAAAATGTCGCTAAAAGTACATTTGAATGGAAATTGATGGTAGCGGAAATAGAAGGAATCTTAAACAAAACAAAATCACAGGAAACAAAGAAGAAACTTAATTCGGTATATGAAAAAATAAAATATTCAGATCAAAAATCAAATGAATTGTTAACAGATGTGGAAAATCAAATTCGGATATTGATACAAAAATTAAATGAGGCGGTTGTGGCAGGTGATGCAAGTCAGATCAGTGAATTAACAACGGAGATAATACAGAGAGTCGAAGAAAGAAATAAAAAGTGCATGTTATTAAAATAAACGAATGAGAAGGAGAATGAACAATGTCAGTTATGATGAAATGCAAAATGTGTGGAGGTAATCTTGAAATACAAGATGGGGCACGCATATGTGTATGTGAGTTCTGCGGAACACAGCAGACGGTACCGGGAATTGAAAATGACAAGAAACTGGTGTTATTTGAAAGAGCAAATAAATTGCGTTTTGATTGCGAATTTGATCAAGCGCAGGCAGTATATGAGAATATTATATCGGAATATCCAGATGAAGCAGAAGCTTATTGGGGATTAATTTTATCTCGATATGGTATTGAATATGTGGATGATCCTAAAACTGGGAAGAAAATACCGACTTGCCATAGAATTTCGCATAAAAGTATTTATGACGATGATGATTTCCTGAAAGTAGTAACTAAGTGTGACAAAGAAGCAAAAGATATTTATTATGAGGAAGTAAAAGTAATTGATGCAATACGCGAAAAAATTATCAATATTTCCAATAAAGAACAGCCATACGATGTATTTATATGTTATAAGGAATCCGATGAAAATGGAGAACGAACAGAAGATAGTGTGTTAGCAGAGGTTCTTTATGAAGAATTAACAAAAAAGAAATATCGTGTGTTCTTTGCGAAAATATCATTGGAGGATAAACTTGGTAAAGAGTTTGAACCATATATTTTTGCAGCGCTTAATTCCGCAAAAGTTATGCTGGTTGTTGGAACGAGGGAACAATATTTTAATGCTGTGTGGGTTCGAAATGAGTGGAGCCGTTTCTTGGATATTATCAAAAGGGATAAAGAAAAGGTATTAATTCCATGTTATAAGGATATAGATCCATATGATTTACCGAAGGAATTTAATGGGCTTCAAGCACAGGATCTTGGAAAAGTGGGATCATATCAGGATATTGTGCGTGGCGTAGGTAAGATTATTCCGAAGGGATCATCAGTTCCGACATCGGCAGAAGATATACGAGATGTAATTAAACAAGAAAATAAAAAACGAACAATACGGAATACCATTATCATAAGCGTTGCAGGAATTGCAGTTGCGGTCGCTCTTGTTTTTGGAGTAAGAGCACTTATTGAGATGATAAAAAATAATAAGAGTGAAACAGTTGTAAATAATTATTTGACGGAAGCAACAACGGAGGCTACAACGGAAGCAACGACGGAGGCAGCAGAAGTAAAAAAAGAGTGGGAATTTTCAGATGTCTATGTTAACACCGACGAAGATGATCGTTCTACAAAAAATTCAAGTTTTTCGTCAGGAGCATATCAATTATGGGCGCATATAGATATAATTGATGGCCCTAAAAATGAAAATTTACAAATTAAATATGAAATAATATTTCCAGAAGGAAATTCGACAGAAGGAATTATTGATGGGTATTTTTCGATAGGATATACAGCACACAGCTATGCGGTATATAAGTGGGATAGTGATGGGTCGATAGCACCTTTACATACAGGTAGTTACACTTTTTACTTTTATAACGCAAAAACGGGAGAACTTATCGGAGGAAAGACGGTACAGGTAAAGTAGTTAGCGATGGGGATAAATATGGAAGGTTTAATAAAGGGAAAAGTAGTTGAAAATGGGAATGTAATGCAGGGAATTCGAAAAATATATACAAATCCTGATTTGAAGTCACATACTGTGTTAACAGATGATGTATTTACATATATTGATTTCTATTTCAAAAAACATAATAAAAAATTGTTTGATGCAAACGGACTTAGTTTGAAGCAAAATTTTATATTTTATTGGAATCAATCGAAAAATTTTTATAATGCAACAAAAATTTTACCAGTGGAAGCATCCCCGTTGCCCATGTATTATTCTATGTTGAACGCTTCCAAAGCATATATGTTGTATTGTGCTAAGGATGTGGAAGATGCAGTTGGAAATTTAAAAAATCATGGTATTCATGAAGGGGTGGTTTTATCACAGGAGAAAGTGGAATTGTCGAATATTTATGTTTATCGTACTCAGAAAGGAGTGTTTTCACAATTCTCTAAAATGTTGGATCCTAATTTTGATGAGAAAATGAAATATGGAAAAGAGAATAAATATTCGTTAAAAGAAATTATTAAGAATTTACCTTATGTGCATAGTGCGTATATTTCAACTTATGATTTAAAACGAAGAGAAGAAAAATTTCTACCAATGAATGTAGGAGATATTCCAAAATTCTGTTATTGTAATGATAGAAAAATTCATTTAGTTGTGGAGCTGCAAAAGAAATATTTTAAGAGAAATGCCGTAGTTATACCAAAAGAAATATTGGGACAAATACCGGATGATTTTGAAGTCTCTCAAGATGATGCATTTTGCTTGATATCCAAAAAAGGATTTCATAAAAAAGATTTGAAAGATGAATATGAGATATATAGAAAACATTTTGCCTTTATTTCTGCAAATGACCGTCTTTGGTATTTGAAGAAAAAATATTTTCCGTGTGATATTTTTGACTTGTCAGCCACGTTTGCAATTACACATCGTTTAAGTGAAATTGTTCGATATAAACCGGAACAAATGGTTGAACTATTAAAAGGGAAAGAAAATTGGCTGATTCATGAATTTTTAACTATGGCGTTAGATCATTTTATAGATGGAATTGCTTGTGAAATATCCAAAAAAGAAATAATGCATACGAGGTATAAGTAAAAGCTGTTATGAATGCGATGTAGAGATTAATAAATGATAAACAATTTGCGTTAGTCAAACGCCCGGTTACAAATCGGGCGTTTTCTGTCGTTAAGAGAAGCAGGCGGATTGGGGGAAAAGTTGGAAAACCGGAAGAATCCCCAATCGGAAGCTAAAGGGAAGCAAACGGATTGGGGGAAAAGCTGGAAAACCGGGAGAATTCCCCAACCGGAAGCAGCAGGGAAGCAAGCGAGTTGGGGGAAAAGTTGGAAAACCGGGAAAATCCCCCAACTGGAAGCTATAGGGAAGCAAGCAGGTAGGGGGAAAAGTTGCAGAATCGGGAAAATCCCCCAACCGTAAGCTGTAGGGAAGCAAGCGAGTTGGGGGAAAAGCTGGAAAACCGGGAGAATCCCCCAACCGGAAGCTAAAGGGAAGCAAGCGGGTTGGGGGAAAAGTTGTAAAACCGGGGAAATTCCCCAACCGGAAGCTAACAAGAAGCAAGCGGGTTTGGGAAAAAACTGCAAAACCAACCACAAAGCCCCAGTTGGCTTCGGGCGTGGCGGGGACAGCGGGGCTTTTCGTGCATCATGTACAGCTTCCTGTGGGGGATGATGGATTCTGTGCAGGGACATTTGCGACAGCCGGTACTTAATGAGCGCGTGCGCGAATTTAGTACCGCTGCTCGGAGCAACTAAGCGGAAGCGGTCCCGGAACAGAACCATCACCCCACAGAAAGCGTCCGTGTCGAATATCCCCGCTGTCAGGGGAAAATCTCTTGTATAATATGCAGAAACCGCATATAATAATAACCAAGTATGCAAACAAAGACTTAAGAGACGAAAACAATTACGTTGCAATATGAGAGACGAGGTGAATCGATTATGTCATATGTAGAATACGAAAAAGCACAGAAATTAGGACTGAAAGCATTTAAAAATGCAGTATCCAAGGGAGAAAATGAATACCTTCCGGTTTTGGATGAAATATTAGAAGACGTTGATATCGTGGGCGAGATGTCACTTGGTATCGTTCAGATTCCACTTGACCGTATCGTTGGAACAAGCAATGTCGGAAGAACATACGCATTTGCAAACAACTTCATGCCACTGCTTGATTATAAGACAGAATTTGGTGCCAAATGGTCGGCATTGTGTGACAGCCAGATTGAAGAGGGAATTCGTGATCCAATCAAGGTTTACGAATATATGAATAAATTCTATGTCGTAGAGGGAAATAAGCGTGTATCCGTGATGAAATATTTTGATGCGGTCACGATCCCGGCGCAGGTGACCAGAAAGATTCCGAAGAAGACGGATGATCTGCAGGTGAAGATCTATTATGAATTCATGGATTTTTATAAGCTGACGGAGATTAACTATATCTGGTTTTCACAGGAGGGGTGTTTCCGCCGTTTGCTGGAACTGACAAGTCCGGATCCGGATGCGGAGTGGACAGATGAGCAGAAGATAGATTTCGGATCTGCAAATCATCGCTTCTGTGTGTCATTTAAGGCACTTGGAGGAGATAAGCTGCCGCTTACAAACAGTGATACATTGTTGATCTTTATTGATATCTATGGATATGAAGCCGTGAAGAAGATGACGGAAGCGGAGATGAAGGAGAAAATCAAGCTTCTGTGGGATGAGTTCCTGATAGAGTCCAAAGGCAGGGAAGTGGAGCTTCATATGGAGCCGACGAAGCTTGGACGCAAGAAGCTGATGGATTATTTCCGAAGCTCAACACCGAAGAAGGTGATGGTAGCGTTCGTGTTTAATAAGGATCCACAGGAATCCGAGTGGCTGTATGGACATGAGCTTGGACGATTATACTTAGATGAACATTATCCGGATACGATCAAGACACTGAAGGTGCACAATATTGCATCCGAGGAAGAAGCGATATCGGCGATGGAGGATCTGATCGCGATGGGTGTGTCAATCATCTTCACAACGACACCGCAGCTCATCAGTGCGAGTGTGAAGGTGGCGGTGAACCATCCGGAAGTAACGATCATGAACTGTTCACTGAACACGTCCCATAAGGTTATCAGCACATATTATGCGAGACTTTACGAAGTCAAATTCCTTGCCGGCATGATCGCAGGTGCGATGTCGAAGAACGGAAAGATCGGTTATGTAGCGGATTATCCGATTGTCGGTATGACAGCGAACATCAACGCTTTTGCGCTTGGCGCACGCATGGTGAACCCATATGCGAAGGTCTATCTTGAATGGACGACTGTGAAAGGCAATACGCGTGAAAATGTATTACGCGAGTTTGAGGAAAATGGAATCGAATATATCTCCGACCAGGTTATGATCAAACCGAATTCCCACAACCGACGGTATGGACTGTATAAACTGGAAGGGGAGGAAACGGTGAACCTGGCATTTCCGCTATATCAGTGGGGCGAATTTTATGCAAAACTGGTTGAGAGCGTGGTAAATGGCGCAATCAAGCAGGACGATTCGAACGAAGGTAAGGCGGTCAACTATTGGTGGGGACTTTCTGCAGAAGTTGTTGATATCATCTGTTCGAACAAGGTGCCGGAGGGTACGAAACAGTTAGTCGGAATCATCGGCAAATTGATCCGCGAGAACAGCTTCCATCCGTTTTATGGTGTGCTTCGTGCACAGGACAACACGATTAAGAATGAAGATGAGGAGATTATGACGCCGGAAGAAATCATGCTGATGAACTGGCTGGTCGATAACGTAGAGGGGGAGATTCCGGACATCAAAGATATGAAGGATGAGGCGAAATCCATCGTTGAGCAGAAGGGTGTCAAGGACGATGTAAAACCGGATGCCGGGCAGAATAACGGTAAGGACGACACAAAACCGGATGCCGGGCAGAATAACGGTAAGGACGACACAAAACCGGATGCCGGACAGATTGATGGTAAGAATGAGGCAAATCCGGAAGTGAAACAAAAAGAGGTAAAGGACGAGGACTAGGATAAATGAAGATTTTGTTACTTGCAGACGAAGAGTCCAGGTATTATTGGGATTATTTTGAGAAAAGTAAATTAGAGGGAATTGATCTGATTATTTCCTGCGGCGATCTGGCTCCACAGTTCCTGTCTTTTATAGCGACTTTTGCGAAGGTGCCGATTCTGTATGTGCATGGCAACCATGATGCTTGTTATGACGAGACACCGCCGGATGGATGTATCTGTATCGACGATGATGTATATGTGTACAATGGTATCCGGATTGCGGGACTTGGCGGAAGCATGTGTTATAATTTCGGGAACTATCAGTTTACTGAGAATGAGATGAAGAAACGTGTGCGCAAACTTCGAAAGAAGATTAAGAAGGCAGGGGGACTTGATATTCTGATTACACATTCTCCGGCATTTGAGTTAAACGACAGTACTGATTTGCCACATACCGGATTTCAGGCATTCTATCAGATTCTGGATGAGTATGAGCCGATGCTGTTTGCACATGGACACGTGCATATTAATTATGGAAGAGATTTTAAACGGATTTGTGAGTATAAGAACACCAAGGTTGTGAATGCATTTGAGAAATATCTGATTGAAATCTGACACATGATTTTGTCCGGATAAAGCATTTATGACAAAAAACTTGTAGCAACCTATGAAATTTGCTATAATTAGCAGGTATATGTAAAATAATCGGCACTGACAGAGGGCAGACCGGATATTTATGGGTGAGAATGAGAGAGGTAAGCCATGCAGAATAGATACGACAAATGTCCGAATTGTATGCAGGCCCTTGGACAAGGGGAAGATACATGTCCGTACTGCGGATTTGACGTGAACGGATATGAAGAAAAGACAAATTGTTTGCGACCATTTACAGTATTGCAAGGGAAATACATGATTGGCCGTGTAATCGGTATGGGTGGTTTTGGAATCACTTATATCGGCTGGGATCTGAATCTTCAGACATATATTGCCATTAAGGAATATTTCCCGGAGAGCTTCGCACATCGAGATACAATGGCGACAACGACGGTCACAACGAATGAGAACAAGCAGGAAATCTACGACAAAGGTTTGAAGCGCTATGTGGAAGAAGCGAGAAATCTGTCGAAGTTCTATCAGCTGCAGGGTATTGTTTCAGTGAAGGATTTCTTCTATGAGAATGGTACCGGCTATATTGTTATGGAATATATCAATGGTGTGGATCTGAAACATTATCTAAAGGGCATGGGTGGCACATTGGATGAAGCAACGGTGCTTGCTTTGATGAAACCGGTTTTTGAGTCCTTATATGAGGTACATAAAAATGGTCTTGTTCACCGGGATATCAGCCCGGACAATATCATGGTAGATAATGAGGGAAAGATCAAACTGATTGATTTTGGTTCGGTGCGCGGACAGTCTGCGGAAACCGATAAAACATATACAGTCATATTGAAACATGGATATGCACCACCGGAGCAGTATTATGCGAAGGGAAAACAGGGTCCTTGGACAGATATTTATAGTCTGTGCGCGACCATGTATAAGATGCTTACCGGTGAAGTTCCACCGAATGGTGTAGAACGTATGGAAGATGATACCTATGTGAATCCTTCTTCAAAAGGAATCACAGTTTCCGAGCGGACGGAGGCTGTTCTCCGCAAAGGACTGGCGGTAAAGGCCACAGAGCGATATCAGAATATTGGAGAATTGTTGTCGGATTTATATGGAAGTGGGCCGATTGCCAGCGTGAATGCTGTTCCACAGGCAAATCCATATGCCGCACCCGGAAATAATTCAACATCCGTGTCTATGCAGTCGATGCATCTGACACCGGGACAGAATAATGCAGAGTCATCGAACAATAAAAAGAAAATTGGCTTGATTGCCGGCATTGCGGCAGCGGTTGTGGCATTGATTATTGGATTGGTTCTGATCTTAGGTGGAGGAAAGAAAAAAGAGAATGATAAAACAACGACAGAAGTACCGGCCGATACAACGGAAGCCGCCAGTGCAACCGACGTAACGACAGAGGGTACAACGGAAGCAACGACAGAAGCGAATGCGACAGGTTCGTATGAATATATCTGGCCGACCGCGTTATCTGATACATGGCGTGATTACACAGCAAGTATTGACGGTACGCTTTACCAGTTCCCGCTTCCGTATTCTGAGTGGAAATCAAAGGGATGGCAGACAGACAGTTCTGTTATCAAGGTAGCAGCAGGTGATTGGGATTACCTGACCTGTTATACAGACCGTGCAGAATTAACGGTGGTTGTAGCGAACCCGGGAATGAATGAGGCAGACATAAACAGTTGCTTTGTTGTTGGATTCTCATTTAATGCAAGAATTGACGACTATAAGGATGATTTTTCCATCGAACTGTCAAATGGAATCAAATTGTTCACTTCCACGGAGAATGATATTAAGACGGCATTCGGTGCTCCGGAGAGTCGATATGAGGGAACACATTCCATTGATGATAGCCAGTATGTTGCGATTGATTATGCCGGAGATCAAGTCAAAGATGGTATGGATTTAGAAGTGTCAGATGATATGAACCTGTATTCCATAAGCATTGTGAATTCAAATCTGCCGGATATTGGGACAAATGTAGGGGATATCAGTGTTGATGCTCCGGCAATTAATGATAAGTATGTGGCACCGGACGGACCAAGCACAGATCGGTTTGACAGTATTATTACAATCGGTGATAAAAATTATGTGCTTCCGGTTACATTTTCTGAGTTTGCCGCAGACGGCTGGACACTGGATTCTTCCGTATCAGCCTACATCGGCGGAAAAGACAGTGAGAGCACCTATATGGAGAAGGACGGAGAAAAGATAGGAATCACGTTGAATAATTATACGGGTAATGCTATTTTGCCAGAGCATGCATATATTTCAGGAATTGATGTAGATATGAATTATTATACAGGAAATGCTGTATTCCCGGGCGGAATTTCCATGACGGATGATGGAAACAAGATTGAATCTGTTTATGGGGATTTGGGCGAAGATGATTTCTCAAAAGATGAATATTCATCGTTCATTTCATATTATGCATATAAGTACGAAGATACTCAATATATCAGCATAAGTGCTTATGCGGACCCGAGTACGGGAAAGATAACTGACTACAGTTATTCTACAAGCAAAAAGATCGAATAAGATAGGAGTTGAGGTTATGTCAGATTTGAAATTTGACCAGATACTAGATGAATATGTACGTTTTTGTAATGACTCCGGTAAGATTGACTTAAATCTCTACGAAGAGTACAACGTAAAGCGGGGACTTCGAGACTCCAACGGACGAGGCGTACTGACCGGACTTACAGAGGTGTCCGATGTTATGGGATTTAGCGTTGTGGATGGACATCGTGTACCAATTCCCGGAGAACTTTATTTTCAGGGATATGAAGTTCAGCAGCTTGTGCAGGGCTTCCGCAACAGTCAGTATGGTTTTGAAGAAACGACATATCTGCTTTTGTTCGGTGATCTTCCAAGTCAGGAACAACTCGACTGCTTCAAGGAAGTACTTGGTGAGCTTCGCCAGTTGCCGGAGAGCTTTAATCGTGATGTTATCATGAAGGCACCGAGCCGCGATATGATGAATGTTCTGCAGAAATGTGTTCTTACTTTGTATACTTACGATCCGGATCCAAACAATCTGGATATCAAAAATGTATTGATGCAATGTCTGCAGCTGATTGCCCAGTTCCCGGTTATGGCGGCGTATGGTTATCAGGCATACAGACATTATTACCTCGATAAGAGCTTGGTTATCCACAGACCGAAGAAAGAGCTTTCAACTGCGGAGAATATCTTGCGTCTGCTTCGTACCGATGGTAAATACACGGCGTTAGAAGCAAAAGTTCTGGATGTCTGTCTGGTTATCCATGCGGAACATGGTGGAGGTAACAACTCAACCTTTACAACACATGTATTGACATCGACAGGAACGGATACGTATTCAACTGTCGCTGCCTCTCTTGGTTCGCTGAAAGGACCGAAGCATGGTGGTGCGAATATCAAGGTACAGCAGATGTTCGACGATATGAAGATGCATGTCAAGGATTGGGAGAATGAAGATGAAATCTCTGAATATCTACAGGGCTTGCTTGATAAGAAGGGATTCGATCATTCCGGTCTGATCTACGGTATGGGACACGCGGTTTACAGTGAGTCTGATCCAAGAGCCGTAATTTTGAAGAAATACGCAAAGAAGCTTTCTGAGGAAAAGGGCTTGCAGGATGAATTTGCATTGTATGACAGAGTTGAGCGTATCGCAGCGCAGTTGATTAGCGAGCATCGTCGGACATTTAAGACGGTTTGCGCGAATGTCGATTTCTACAGTGGATTCGTTTATACGATGTTGAAGCTTCCAATCGAGATCTTCACACCGATCTTTGCAATCTCCCGTATCTCAGGCTGGTCTGCACACCGGATTGAAGAGTTGGTAAATAAGGGCAAGATTATCCGTCCGGCGTACAAATTCGTTGGTCATCACAAAGAATATATTCCAATCGAGAAACGTGATTGGTAATGAAATTACGACAGTTTGCATGTACAAAATGTGCAAACTGTCTTTTTTTAGCTGTATTTCATGCCAAAAACAGGACTTTCATTCTTGCGTTGAAAAGATGGGTGTGTTAGTATTGCTTGTATAAAATCAGGACGCAATGTATAAGAAAATAGACGAAAGGGACTAAAAGTATATGTGGGTAGCCGATCAGTGGAAAGAATATGAGATTATAGATTGTTCAAGGGGAGAAAAACTGGAGCGATGGGGAGATTATATTTTACTTCGTCCGGACCCGCAGGTGTTGTGGGATCTTCCGCGGATGAATCCGGCATGGAAGAAGCTGAATGGACATTATCACCGTAGCAACAAGGGTGGTGGTGAATGGGAGTTTTTTGATCTGCCGAAGCAGTGGAGTATCAATTACAAGGATCTGACATTTCATTTGAAACCGTTTACATTTAAACATACAGGACTGTTTCCGGAACAGGCGGTGAACTGGGACTGGTTTGGTGAGAAGATACGGAATGCAAATCGAGAGATCAAGGTGCTGAATCTGTTTGCTTATACGGGTGGAGCCACGTTGGCGGCGGCTAAGGCAGGTGCCAAGGTTACACATGTTGACGCATCGAAGGGCATGGTGACATGGGGCAAGGAAAATGCTGCGGCATCGGGACTTGAGGATGCACCAATCCGCTGGCTGGTTGATGATTGTGTGAAGTTTGTGGAGCGGGAAATTCGTCGTGGCAATCATTATGATGGCATCATTATGGATCCGCCATCGTATGGCAGAGGACCAAAAGGCGAAATCTGGAAGCTTGAGGAGAAGATTCATCCGTTTATCGCACTGGCAAGTCAGCTTTTGTCGGATGATCCATTGTTTTTTCTGGTGAATTCGTATACAACCGGATTGGCTCCGGCGGTGCTTACATATATGATTTCTGCTGAGGTAGGAAAGAAATTTGGCGGACATGTGGAGTCACAGGAAATTGGCCTTCCGGTGAAAGAAACAGGGCTGATACTTCCTTGTGGCGCATCAGGACGATGGAGCGTGGAGTAGTTTGACAGTTAGGAATGCAATTACTTGGATGATGGATTGATATATACGATGTAGGGGTAGATAAAGAAAGAAGGAAAAGGTAGATTGCAGGAGACAGAAAAGACAATTGAACAGAAAACAGAGCAGACGGCTGTTCAGGAACCAATACATGGTGAAGAACATGAACATGGGCACGACAAGCTGCGGTATGGAAGGCAGAACAAATCGAAGTCTATCTATGTCACGAAGATTGCCATTGTTGTATTTACGTTGATTCTGCAGATTTTTTTCTGGGTATTTCTGTATGGAATTGCCAAGAATTATATGATCTACTGGAAGACGCTTGCGCTGCTGCTTTCGGCAACGGTTGTGCTGTATATCGTCAATAAACCGGAGAATCCAGCATATAAACTGACATGGATTCTGCTTATGATGGTAACACCGATTCTGGGTGGTGTGCTGTATATCGCAATTGCCGGTAACCGAACCCGTATGAAGTTTATCCGGGATGCACAGAAGAATCATCTCGATACATTTCAGTATATGCCAAGTGATAAGAGCAGACAGCGGGAAATTCGGAAGCTGAGCCAGAGTGCAAGCGTGCAGTCAACGTATATTTCGAAAACCGCCGGTTATCCGGTCTATAAGAATACAGTTGTGAAATATTTTCCGCTTGGCGAGGATAATTTTGCTAAGCTTGTGGAAGAATTAAACAATGCACAACATTTTATATTTATGGAGTATTTCATCATCAAACAGGGTGAGATGTGGGATACAATCTTGGAGATTATGGAGCGAAAGGCAAAAGAGGGCGTGGATGTTCGCTTGATCTATGATGATTTTGGCTGCTCTATGTGGATTCCGTCCCGGTTCATCAAAGATATGAAGGAAAAAGGAATCAAGGTTGCGGCATTTAACCCGATCGGACCATTCTTCAACCTGCGGCAGAACAACCGTGACCACCGTAAAATCACAGTCATTGATGGTTATGTTGGATTTACCGGTGGCATTAATCTGGCAGATGAGTATATCAACAAGAAATCGCGGTTTGGACATTGGAAGGACACCGGTATCATGCTGAAGGGCGAAGCAGTCTGGAATCTGACACTGATGTTTTTACAGACATGGTTGATGCTGACCGGAGAGAAGGATGATTACTCATCGTATTCACCGGAGAAACATCAGGATATTGCGTTTTTCTCAGACGGCTATATACAGCCGTATGGTGATACGCCTGTGGACAATGAGATCGTCGGTGAGAATATCTATCTGAATATGATTAACAAGGCAAAGCATTATGTGTATATTACAACGCCATATCTGATTATCGACAATGAGATGGTAACAGCGTTGACACTTGCGGCAAAAAGCGGGATAGACGTTCGCATCATTACACCGGGAATCCCGGATAAGAAGCTTGTTTATCTGGTAACCCAATCGTATTATTATCAGCTGATTGAGGCTGGTGTGCGGATTTTCCAGTATACACCTGGGTTTATCCATGCAAAAACAGTCGTAGTGGACGACAAGGTGGCAACGGTCGGTACGATTAATTTTGACTATCGGAGTCTGTATCTGCATTTTGAATGCGGCGTCTGGATGTTCAACAGCAGTGTCATCTATGAAATTAAGGAAGATTATATGCTGACGCTTGCAAAGTGTGATGAAGTGACGTTGGAGGAGATCCGGAAGATTAGTAAAACGAAGATGTTCGGACAGAGCCTGCTGCGATTGGTGGCGCCGCTTCTGTAGAGGGTGCAGAGAATGTATAGTTATGGGTAGTTGACAGGATAGGAAACAGAGAAGGAAGGATAAGTATGCAGTCAAAAGGGAAAAGAGAAACAACGGACGAACTGCTTGCAAGAAGCTTTAAGGAGCTGCTTTGCAAACTGCCGATGGAGAAAATCACGATTAAGGATATCACGGATAAGGCGGGCGTGATCCGGCCGACATTCTATAATCATTTTTCGGACAAATACGCGCTTTTGGAGTATATTGTCCGGCATGACCTGCTTGCACCGATCAAGCCGCTTCTGATGAATGATATGATACAGGAAGGATTGACGTTATTGTTCTCGAATATCCAGAATGACCGGCATTTTTACGAACGCGCTGTCCGCATAGAGGGACAGAATTCGTTTGAAAGCATTGCACGTAGTGAGGTGTCAAAGCTTCTGTTAGAGATTATTGACCAGAAGAAACAGGGCAAGAATCACAAATACCCATGGCTTGACCGTCAGACTATCGCTGAATACTATGCAAACTCCATGTGCTATGTGGCAATTGCGTGGATCAAACGGGATTATATGATTGCTCCAAAGGATTTGTCGGAGATTTATAAATATCTGACGAAATCTTCTATGATGGATGTATTGAATGAACTCGTTTAAGATAAGATGTGTTTTTGTCAAGAGGAAATTTGAGATAAAAGATATAAAATGACTATACACGAGCACATATATGTCGATGAAATTATACAAAAGAATAAGTCTGTATAGAGATACGATACATTGAAAAGAGATTGAATGTTCCATATATTCAATCTCTTTTTTATTATAGGGTTGCAACAAAAAGGATCAAGAAAGAAAAGAAAGAAAGGTGGATGAATCGTGATTCGATTTGGAAAGTGGGTAGTAAAACACAGAAGTCTGATTCTGATAATCGGTATTCTCTTGCTGATTCCGTCAGCCTTCGGATATTTTCATACCCGTGTAAACTACGACATTTTGAACTATCTCCCGGACGAGATTGATACAATGAAAGGCCAGGAGATTATGGTGGATGAATTTGGAACCGGTGCATTTTCCATGTGTGTCGTCGAAGGAATGTCCGACAAAGACATTTCCAAGATGCGGAAGGAAATGTGCAAGGTCGACGGAGTAAAGGATGTATTATGGTATGATTCCTTCCTTGATCTGTCCGTACCGGTGGAGATGCTTCCGGACAACATCAAGGATGTGTTCATCAACAAGGATGCGGATTCCACGATCCTGTTTGTCCTGTATCCGAATTCTATCTCAGCCGATGAGACGATGGATGCCATCGAGAGCTTACGTAAGGTTATGAATAAGCAGTGTTACCTCTCCGGTATGTCTGCGGTCGTAACAGATACGAAGAATCTGTCGAACAAGGAGACACCAATCTATGTACTGATTGCGGTCATCCTTTCAACGATTGTTCTTGCACTTGCAATGGACTCGGCGATCATCCCGGTATTCTTCCTGCTTAGTATCGGTATGGCAATCGTATACAACTTAGGTACCAACGTGTTCAAAGGAGAAATCTCCTATGTCACACAGGCGCTGGCAGCGGTATTGCAGCTCGGTGTTACGATGGATTACTCCATCTTCCTGTGGCACAGCTACGAAGAGAAACAACAGGTATATCCGGGCGAGAAAGGACGTGCGATGGCACATGCAATCTCAAACACGATATCTTCGGTTGTCGGCAGTTCCATCACAACGGTGGCAGGCTTCATCGCTCTGTGCTTCATGAGCTTCACACTTGGTATGGACTTAGGTGTCGTTATGGCAAAGGGTGTTGTGTTCGGCGTAATCTGTTGTGTAACGGTTCTTCCATCTATGATTTTGATATTTGACAACGCAATCGAGAAGACAAAACACAAGGTTATCCTTCCGGATCTGTCCGGTATTTCAAAATGGGTAACACAGCATTTTTACATATTCCTGATTTTGTTCTTCGTGCTGATCGGACCTGCTGTTTACGGTTACACACACAACACCGTATATTATGATCTGGCAGGTACACTTCCGGAGAGCCTGGAGAGTATCACAGCGAACAACAAACTGGAAGAACAGTATCACATGGGCGCAACCCACATGGCGCTTCTGGATGCGAACACATCGACAAAGGATGTTGTAAAGATGACAAAGGAAATGGAGAAGGTAGATGGCGTTAAGGCAGTGCTTGGTCTTGACAGCATCGTCGGCTCTACGATTCCGAAGGATATGCTTCCGGATCAGATCCGCGAAGTATTCGAGAGTGGTAAATATAAGATGCTTTTGATCATGTCGGAATACAAGGTGGCTTCGGATGAAGTAAATGAGCAGTGCGATACCTTGAAGCAGATGGTCAAGGATTGTGATGAAAATGGTATGCTGATCGGTGAAGCACCATGTACGAAGGATTTGATTGAGATCACAGATGATGATTTCAAGATGGTAAGTGCCGTATCCATCGGTGTTATCTTCGTAATTATTGCATTTGTATTCAAGTCCATAACACTTCCGGTTATCCTGGTTGCGGTTATCGAGTTTGCAATCTTTATCAACATGGGTATTCCTACATACACGAAGACGGCGATCCCGTTTATCGCTTCTATCGTAATCGGTACGATCCAGCTTGGTGCGACGGTCGATTATGCAATTTTGATGACGAACAAATATAAGCGTGCAAGACATAACGGACTTGCAAAGAAGGAGGCAGTCATTGAAGGAATGAAGGGTTCTGTACAGTCTATCGTTGTCAGTGCATTGAGCTTCTTCGCTGCGACCTTCGGTGTTGGTATGTATTCAAACATTGATATGATCAGCTCCCTGTGTACACTGATGGCACGTGGCGCGTTGATCAGTATGGTAGTTGTTATTCTCTTGCTTCCAACCATGTTCATGATCTTCGATAAGGTGATCATTCATACAAGTGCTGGATTTATCAATAAGGAAAAACAGGCAGAGCAGTAAGATATTTGGAAGAAGATCAGGTGCAGTTGGAAATGGACTTGGTCAACCGTATTGGAAAACGATGGAATATAGGAAGGAGATTATATTATGAAACATATAAATAAGAACGAATGGAAGAAAACAACAAAATATATTGCAGGTTCGACCGGCGCGGTTGCACTTGCGGTTGCATCCTGTGTCGCAGGTATCACAGGTACCGGCACAGATGTTGCAAAGCACGACAAGGAGTATCTGGCAGGCGATGACAAGGCAAGCGATACAGACGCAACAACGATCATGAACACCGACGATCTGGCAGACCAGCTCGCAGATAACGTAAACCTTAAAGAGAAAGACGTCGACAAGGATGAGACTGTCTATGTATTCGCCAAGGCAAACGGTGACGTCGATAACATTCTGGTCAACGAGACATTGAAGAACCGCGACAAGAGCGCAACAATCGAAGATACAACGGATCTGAAGGATATCGTAAATGTCAAGGGTGACGAGACATTTACACAAAACGGAAATAAGATTACATGGGACGCTGCCGGAAATGAAATCAGCTATCAGGGTACAACCGATAAGCAGCTTCCGGTCTCTGTAAAGGCAACTTATTATCTGGATGGTAATGAGATCTCACCGGAAGACCTGGCTGGTAAGAGCGGTAAGGTAAAGATCCGTCTGGACTACACAAGCAATGAGACTGTTACGAAAGATGTAAATGGCAAGGACGAGGATATATCTGTACCATTCGTTGCAGTGTCCGGTATGGTGCTCGGTGATAATTTCACGAACATTCAGGTAACAAACGGCAAGTATCTTACGCAGGGCGAGAGCAACATCGTGGTTGGTTATGCGGTTCCCGGTCTTGACAGCGGCGTGAAGGATGCTGCCAAGGATCTTGATACAGAGATTCCGGATTATGTAGAAGTAAGCGCAGATGTGACAGACTTCTCACTCGATATGACAGTGACAATGTTAGTCAATGGTTCAGAGATGGACTACTCCGGCGATCTGGATTTGACAGACTTGGATGATCTGACAGAAGCTCTGAGCAGTGCCGGCAATCAGTTAGCCGATGGTTCCGGCGAACTCTCAGATGGTGCAACACAAGTATCGGATGGAGCCGGACAGCTTTCGAATGGAGCCGGACAGCTTGCAAGTGGTGCAGGTACATTGGCAGATAAGATGGGAGATTTGACAACAGGGGCAGGCAGCTTGAAAGAAGGTATGGAAAGCCTGTCAAGCTCATCCGGTGATCTGGCAAGTGGTGTTGCAGTCATTGACCAGAGTGCACAGTCCATCGCAAATGGTATCAATACGCTGGATGCAGCAGTGAATGCCAAGATGACGGATGAAGAGAAAGCGGCTGTTCAAAAGCAGGCAGGTACGGCAGCAGCAAGTGCGGTAGAAACACAGTTTGCTGCAGGTACGGATACGTACAAGTATATTTATGGACAGGCGGTATCTGGTTTCGCAACAAGCATGAATAGTGCAACAAATGATATATATGATGCATATCTTAATTCGGATGCATATTCAACATTTTTTGGATATGCATTGTCTGCACAAGCTGCAAGCATTGCATCTACAAAAGTACAGGGAATTATTGATGGAAGCAAAACAGAAAATGGGCAGCCAACTTTGACGTATGAGCAGGCGTATCAGATGGCGTATAAAGCTGCAATGCAAGATGAAACATTACAACAACAGGTCAAACTAGGGGTTGATGATGCATTTAATAAAATTGCTAGTACAACGACAACAGCATTAGCAAGTAATGAACAGGTAAAGGCTACTCTTGGTCAGATGGTTGTAGGCGCATGTAAACAGAGTGCATCTTCGGCAGCATCTACAGCAGCAGGATCTGCAGCCGTTCAGGGTGCTGAGACAGCAAAGACAACAATCGCCTCTCAGATAGAAGCTGCACAGGCAAATGGTTACAGCTTAGTAAGTGGTGCGAATGCGCTTGCAAAGGGAACCTCCACATTGGCAGGTTCTGTACCGGCATTGAAAAATGGTATCAGCCAGCTTGTAAATGGTGCAAATGCATTGGCAAGCGGTGCCGGACAGTTGAAGGATGGTGCAGTTTCCCTGAAGAGTGGTGCCGGTACATTGAAGACAGGTGTTGATCAGTTGAAGGATGGTGCCGGACAGGTTGCTGACGGTGCAGCTACTTTGAATGAGAACCTTGTGGCATTGAATGATGAAGCAATCAAGAAGATGATCAGTGCATACAACGGCGACGTGAAGGATTCTGTTGCAAGACTGCAGGCAGCTATGGAAGCGGCAACCGAGTATGACAGCTTCGGAGGTAAGTCTGATGATGCAGCAGGCGTAACAAAATTCATTATCAAGACAGCAGCTATATCTGCTGAATAATATAATTGGTTTATAAAACCAATTCTTCTCCCCCGCAAAACGCGTCGGCTCATGCCGGCGTGTTTTCTTATGTTTTTTTGCCTGAGAAAGCAAGCCGATAGGGGCAAAGTGGTAAAAAGCCGGAAGATTGCTCCAAGTGGAAAGTAAGAGAGAAGCAAGCTGGTAGGAGCAAAGTGACAAAAAGCCGGAAGATTGCTCCAAGTGGAAAGTAAGAGAAAACAAGCGGGTAGGAGCAAAGTGGCAAAAAACCGGAAGATTGCTCCAAGTGGAAAGTAAGAGAAAACAAGCGGGTAGGAGCAAAGTGGTAAAAAACCGGACGATTACTCCAACCGGAAAGTAAGAGGAAGCAAGCGGGTAGGAGCAAAGTGGCAAAAAATCGGAAAAACTCCCCAACCGGCATAAAAATTCAGTTGAAACATGTAGGAGGGTTAGATATAATAAAACCATATATGAAAAAGAGGCTTCATTATGGAGAAAGTAAAAGAACGACTTGAGCGGCTGTTTCCGCAGATGATGCGGATTATCATAAGCAACCGACAGGATAAAACATATCAATATCGAAAAGTGGAAGTGACATGGACAACAGTACGTGGAAAAGAACTTTGTCAGATAGCAGCGTATACAGAAAAGCAAGTCTTTCAGGAGAATGTCAGCTTAGATAAACTTGTGGACAAGCTGCTTGTACATTTCCCGGAGCATTTGTGCCAGATGAATGTATTCACTGAAGAGAAGGAATACAGCTTCAAGATGACGAAGAAAGGCAAACTGCTGACGAACGCAACCAGACTTCCGGCGAAACAGTCCGGTACATCGAAGCTTGCAAAGACGAGTGGCAGCGATGTGGCAGCATTGACAGATAAGATGAACAATCGCCGGGGCGAACACAACCGCAAGAAGAATTATATTCTGCAGGAGGGTATGATGGTTCCGCCACTTGTAGATATGGGTATATTCACAAAAGATGGAAAGGTTGTCCGTTCTATGTATGACAAGTATAAGCAGATTAATCGGTTTGTGGAGCTTGTTGATGATGTGCTGAAGAATGAGACGAAGGATGAAATCCATATCCTTGACTTTGGATGCGGCAAATCCTATCTGACATTCGTCCTCTACTATTATATAGTAGAAATCCGTAAGAAAAAAGCGGAGATCATCGGACTGGATCTGAAAGCGGATGTGATAAAACACTGTAACGAGGCGGCGGAGAAGTATGGTTATGATCACCTGCATTTTGAATTAGGCGACATCAACGGCTACAAGACGAAGATGCCGGTCGATATGGTTGTGACATTGCATGCGTGTGATACGGCGACTGATTATGCACTGTTCAACGCTGTACAGTGGAATGCAAAATACATCCTGTCTGTGCCGTGCTGCCAGCATGAGGTAAATGGACAGATTGAGAGTGAATTGTTGGCGCCGATGATGGAATATGGCATTATCAAAGAACGCATGGCGGCACTTGCAACGGATGCGGTGCGTGCGGATATGTTAACCTACCGGGGATACAAGACACAGATTCTGGAGTTTGTGGATTTTGCACATTCACCGAAGAATCTGTTGATACGTGCTGTAAAATCTGCAATCCCGAAAGAAAAGCGGGAGCGCAGTTTACAGGAAGTTGAACGCATGTGCGAGGAGATGCACATCGTTCCTTCTATATATAATCTACTAAAGTAAAAGAGAGGGAAGAGGAGGAAAATTATGAAACCAAAGAAAGAGAACAAAAAAGGCGGTGCAATCGTCAGCCTGATCGTCGGAATTATTTTCGTGCTGCTGGCAATCATGTGCTTCATTGGCGACATGGATTATCTGCTTGGAGGCAAGGCAAAGGACTTAAATGAGATCGCAGCGAATGTCCGCCCGCAGAAGGACGATCATGTAAGAACAGACAGCTATCTTGTGCTTGGTAATTTTGCAGAGACACAGCATAAGATTAATGGAATCATTCCGATAGGAAAAGAACAGCATTATGCGATTGTTCTTGGCGATGACAATATGACGGATATTACCGAGGCAAAGGTGATTGTACTTACAGTCAAGAACAAGAAGACAATCGAAAAGCTGGATGAACTTGCAAATGATGATAATGCAAACTTCAGTGATGCATTTGCGATTGAAGGACAGATCCGTACACTGGATCCGGAAATCGAAGGCTATTACAGAGATGCACTGGCGTCATCCGGCATTACAGATTACTGCGATTATTATACAGTTGCACTTGATGCAACCCAGACAAGATTATATGGCTGGATGATCGTTGTTGGCGCACTGGCAATCGGCGTGCTCTGTATTGTAGCATTTGCAAAGATTAACAAGCAGATTAAGAATGAGAAGAATCTTGCTTATACAAATGCAACACCGGCGATGGGACAGCCGGGCAACCCATATGTGAATCCGGTAACCGGACAGCCATATGATGCAGGTGTAGTAAATCCTGTCACAGGACAGACGTATAACCAGGCACCGGATGCAAACTATGGTCAGGCACCAAATCCGAATTATAACCAGACACCGGATGGCGCACCGAGTGTTCCGTATACACCGGGACAGAATACAGATAATAATCCGTATTCATAAACACGTTTACCGGAATATAAAAACAATTTATAAATAATGATATGCCAAATGGTACATTATTATAGAAGAAACATAGAAGAATGTAAAAAAGACAGGAATCTGGCAGACAATACCGGCGTATCGAAAAAAATACAAAAAAATAAAAAAAATACTTGCATTTACAGGTGGTATTGAGTATAATAACCCTTGCTGTGACATTGATAGCGTAGAAGCGAAGGTTGCTATGCATGACATAGGTTTTTCGTGGAGCGAATGTCAATTAACGATAACTGGCGACAAGTCACTGTACTCAATAACCATCTGGCAATGCCAGAGATGACGTGAGGTTTTGATATGTAAGCAATCAAGATTGCTTACTAACCGAAAATCCGCTTTGCGGATTTTGGTAAGAAACACACGGGAAAGTTGTACAGTCACCACTTGTCGTACTACAAAAAGTGCGAAAAGGAGGCGGCTTTTTTTATGGCAAGTCAAGTAATGAGAATCACATTGAAGGCGTACGATCACAAGTTAATCGATCAGGCTGCAAAGCAGATCATCGAGACGATCAAGAGTACAGGAGCAAAGGTTTCAGGTCCTGTTCCGATGCCTACAAAGGTTGAGAAAATCACAATCCTCAGAGCTGTTCATAAGTATAAGGATTCCAGAGAACAGTTCGAGCAGAGAACTCACAAGAGACTCATTGATGTACTTACACCATCACAGAAGACAATCGATGCTCTTCAGAAGCTTGATGTTTCAGCTGGTGTATATGTTAATGTAAAGATGAAGTAATTCATCAATTAAAATGTTTATTGCAGTACCTAATTACGCGAAAGCGAATTTAGAATGATTGCTCCGGCAATCCGCTGTGAATTAAAATTAGGAGGAAAAAATTCATGAAGAAGGCTATTTTAGCAACAAAAGTCGGAATGACTCAAATCTTCAACGAAGACGGTGTTTTAACACCAGTAACAGTTTTACAGGCTGGACCATGTGTTGTAACTCAGGTAAAGACAGTTGATAACGACGGTTACGATGCAGTACAGGTTGGTTTCGGCGAAAAGAAAGAAAGAGTAACAACAAAGGATGTTTCTGGAAAGAAAGTAATCAGAAACCCACATGGCGCTGGTAAGGCAGCGGTTGGTCACTTCAAGAAGGCCGGCACAACACCTAAGAAGTTCGTTCGTGAGTTCAGACTTGAGAACGTAGCTGATTACAACGCAGGTGATGAGATCAAAGCTGATATCTTTGCAGAGGGTGACAAGATTGATGTTACTGCAAAGTCAAAGGGTAAGGGATACGCAGGCGGTATCAAGAGATTCGGTATGAAGTCTGGCCCTTCAGCTCATGGTTCTAAGTATCATCGTCATGCAGGTTCCAATGGTTCTGCAACAACACCAGGTAGAGTATTCAAAGGTAAGAAGATGCCTGGACATATGGGTAATGTAAGAGTTACAGTACAGAACCTTGAGATTGTTAAGATAGATGTAGAGAACAACGTAATTTTGGTAAAGGGTGCCGTTCCTGGACCAAAGAAATCATTAGTAATGATTAAGGAAACAGTAAAGACTGGCAAATAAGCCGGGCTTTCAGGAAGGAGGATCATTAGATGGCAACAGTAGCAGTTTATAACATCGAAGGTAAAGAAGTAGATAAGCTTGAGCTTAACGACAACGTATTCGGTGTTGAGATAAATGAGCATTTAGTACATCTGGCAGTTGTAAGCCAGTTAGCAAACGGTCGTCAGGGAACACAGAGCGCAAAGACACGTTCTGAAGTATCTGGTGGCGGTAGAAAGCCTTGGAGACAGAAGGGAACAGGTCATGCAAGACAGGGTTCTACAAGATCTCCACAGTGGACAGGCGGTGGTGTTGTATTTGCACCAAAGCCAAGAGATTACTCTATGAAGATGAACAAGAGAGAGAAGCAGATCGCTATGAAGTCTGCTCTTACATCAAAGGTTCAGGATGCAAAGCTTGTAGTAGTTGATGCATTCAACCTGGATGAGATCAAGACATCTAAGTTTGTTCAGATCCTTGACAACTTAAAGGCTCCTAAGGCTTTGGTTGTAACAAAGGATAAGGATGAGAAGGTTGTTCTTTCAGCCAGAAACATCCCTACAGTTAAGACAACAATGACAAATTCACTCAATGTATACGACATTCTGAAGTATGATTCACTCGTACTTACAAAGGATGCAGTAGCAGCAATCGAGGAGGTGTATGCATAATGGCAGATATTAAGTATTATGACGTTATCCTTAAGCCGGTTCTTACAGAGAAGAGTATGAACGCTATGGCTGAGAAGAAGTACACTTTCCTTGTACATCCGGAAGCTACCAAGGCTCAGGTTAAGGAAGCTGTAGAGAAGATGTTCGAGGGAGCAAAGGTTGCTAAGGTTAACACAATGAATCAGGATGGTAAGACAAAGAGACGTGGAATGACCTACGGCAAGACAGCAAAGACTAAGAAGGCAATCGTTCAGCTTACAGCTGAGAGTGCAGATATTGAGTTATTCGAAGGTCTTTAAGATGTAAAACTATGTGCAATAAAAGCACGATAATAAATTGAGATTCGAAAGGAGAACAAAAATGGGAATTAAGACATATAACCCATATACACCTTCCAGAAGGAATATGACAGGTCTTGATTTCGAGGAGATCACAAAGAGTACTCCAGAGAAATCCCTTCTTGCAAAGAAGGACAAGACAGCAGGACGTAACAATCAGGGTAAGATTACAGTAAGACATATCGGCGGTGGTAACAGACAGAAGTACAGAATCATCGACTTCAAGAGAACAAAGGATGATATCCCTGCTAAGGTAGCTGCAATCGAGTACGATCCAAATAGAACAGCAAATATCGCACTGCTTTACTATGCAGACGGTGAGAAGGCATACATCATTGCTCCGGTTGGCCTTAAGGTTGGCGATGAGCTTATGAATGGTGCAAATGCAGAAATCAAGGTTGGTAACTGTTTACCACTTGCAAATATCCCAGTTGGTACTGAGATTCACAACATTGAGCTTTATCCTGGAAAGGGCGCACAGCTTGTACGTTCCGCAGGTAACTCCGCTCAGCTCATGGCAAAGGAAGGAAAGTATGCAACACTCAGACTTCCATCCGGCGAAATGAGAATGGTTCCTATCGTTTGCCGTGCAACAATCGGTCAGGTTGGTAATATCGAGCACGGACTTGTTAACATCGGTAAAGCAGGACGTAAGCGTCACATGGGTGTCCGCCCAACAGTACGTGGTTCTGTTATGAACCCGAACGATCACCCACACGGTGGTGGTGAAGGTAGAGCACCGATCGGTCGTTCTGGCCCATCTACTCCTTGGGGTAAGCCGGCACTGGGACTTAAGACCAGAAAGAAGAACAAGCAGTCTAACAAGTATATTGTAAGAACAAGAGACGGTAAGAACGTTAAGTAAGGAGGTAAGTTATGGCTCGTTCATTAAAGAAAGGACCATTTGCAGATGGTTATTTGTTAAAGAAGATAGATGCTATGAACGCTGACAACAAGAAGGACGTCATTAAGACATGGTCACGTCGTTCAACAATCTTCCCATCATTCGTTGGTCATACAATCGCTGTATATGATGGAAGAAAGCATGTGCCTGTATATGTAACTGAGGATATGGTTGGTCATAAGCTCGGTGAGTTCGTTGCAACAAGAACATACAGAGGACATGGCAAAGATGAGAAGAAGGGTAAGAAGAGATAAGTCGAAAGGAGGACACATTCATGGCAAAAGGACATAGATCCCAGATTAAGAGACTCAGAAATGAGAATAAGGATACAAGACCTAAGGCTACTGTTTCATATGCAAGAATTTCAGTAACTAAGGCATGTTTCGTATTAGATGCGATCAGAGGCAAGGATGTAACTTCAGCACTTGGTATTCTTGCTTACAACAATCGTTATGCATCAAAGGTAATTGAGAAGTTATTGAAGTCCGCTATTGCGAATGCAGAGAACAACAACGGTATGAAGGTTGAAGACCTTTACATCGCTGAGTGCTATGCAAACAAAGGACCAACAATGAAGAGAATTCAGCCGAGAGCACAGGGTAGAGCTTACAGAATCGAGAAGAGAACAAGCCACATCACTGTTGTGCTGGATGCAAGATAGGAGGTAAGCAATGGGACAGAAAGTTAATCCACATGGTTTAAGAGTCGGAATCATCAAGGATTGGGATTCAAAGTGGTATGCTGATACCAAGGACGGAGAATTCTCAGATAACCTTGTTGAGGATTATAAAATTCGTGAGTTTTTAAAGAAGCAGCTTTATTCTGCAAACATCTCTAAGATCGAAATCGAGAGAACAGCAGATAAGGTAAGAGTAAACTTATATACAGCTAAGCCTGGTGTAGTAATCGGTAAGGGCGGCGCTGGTATCAACGAGATCAAGGCAAAGCTTCAGAAGTTCACTTCTAAGAAGCTCTTCATCGACATCAAGGAGATTAAGAAGCCGGATCTTGATGCTCAGTTAGTAGCAGAGAACATTGCACAGCAGCTTGAGAATCGTATCTCATTCAGACGTGCTATGAAGTCTTGCATGAGCAGAACAATGAAGATGGGTGCACTTGGTATCAAGGCTTGCTGTTCAGGACGTCTTGGTGGTGCTGATATGGCTAGAACAGAGTTCTATACAGAGGGTAAGATTCCTCTTCAGACTCTTCGTGCAAACATCGATTATGGTTTTGCTGAGGCAAACACAACTTACGGTAAAGTTGGTGTTAAGGTATGGGTTTACCACGGTGAAGTACTTCCTACTAAAGGAAACAAGGAAGGGAGCGATAAATAATGTTAATGCCTAAGAGAGTAAAGCGTCGTAAGCAGTTCAGAGGTACTATGGCTGGTAAGGCGCTTAGAGGAAATAAGATTACAAACGGTGAGTATGGTATCGTAGCACTTGAGCCAGCATGGATCAAGTCTAACCAGATCGAGGCTGCCCGTATCGCAATGACAAGATATGTAAAGCGTAACGGTAAAGTCTGGATCAAGATTTTCCCTGATAAGCCGGTAACAGCAAAGCCTGCTGAAACTCGTATGGGTTCCGGTAAGGGTGCTCTGGAGTATTGGGTAGCAGTTGTTAAGCCGGGCAGAGTATTATTCGAGATCGCTGGTGTACCGGAAGAGACAGCAAAAGAGGCTCTTCGTCTCGCTACACACAAGCTGCCTGTTAAGTGCAAGATTGTATCAAAAGCAGATTTAGACAAGGAGGTTAATGGCGGTGAAGCTTAAGGATTATAAGAACGAATTAAACGCAAAGTCTCTGGAAGAATTGCAGAGCGAGTTAGTAGCTGCTAAGAAGGAATTATTCAACTTGAGATTCCAGAACGCCACTAACCAGCTTGAGAACACAAGCAGAATTAAGGTTGTTCGTAAGAACATTGCCAGAATTCAGACATTAATCGCTCAGAAAGCGAACGCATAATTATCGTAAAAGGAGGAACATATTGTGGACAGAAATCTGAGAAAAACACGTGTAGGTTTAGTTACAAGTGATAAGATGGACAAAACAATCGTTGTGTCAATCGTTGATAATGTAAAGCATCCTCTTTACGGTAAGATTGTAAAGAGAACTTACAAGCTCAAGGCACATGATGAGAACAATGAGTGTAAAGTTGGCGATAGAGTAAGAGTAATGGAGACAAGACCTTTGTCAAAGGATAAGAGATGGAGACTTGTCGAGATTATCGAGAAGGCTAAGTAAGGAGGCGCAGACAAAATGGTACAGCAGGAAACAAGACTTAGAGTTGCTGATAACACAGGTGCTAAGGAAATCCTCTGCATTCGCGTGTTAGGCGGTTCTACAAGAAGATATGCAAATATCGGTGATGTCATCGTTGCCTCAGTTAAAGACGCAACACCAGGCGGAGTTGTAAAAAAGGGTGATGTTGTGAAAGCCGTAGTTGTACGTTCTAAGAAGGGTGCACGTCGTAAGGACGGTTCCTACATCAAGTTTGATGAGAACGCAGCAGTTATTATTAAGGATGACGGAAATCCAAGAGGAACACGTATTTTTGGACCTGTCGCTAGAGAATTGAGAGACAAGAAGTTCATGAAGATCGTGTCTCTTGCACCAGAAGTATTATAGGAGGTAGCGACGATGGCAACTATGAAGATTAAAAAAGACGATATGGTTCAGGTCATTGCCGGTAAGGATAAGGGCAAAGAAGGTAAGGTATTATCTGTTGATGCTAAGAACAACAAGGTACTTGTTGAGGGCGTAAACATCGTTCATAAGCACAGCAAGCCAAGTATGCAGAACCAGCAGGGCGGAATCATTGATAAGGAAGCTCCTATCGACCTTTCAAATGTTATGTATCTCTACAAGGGTAAGCCGGTTCGTATTGGTTTCCAGGGTGAGAAGAAGGATAAGGTCAGAGTAGCCAAGATCGATGGCAAGACAGAAGTTATCGATTAATATAGGGAAGGAGGCAGAAGATTTTGAGCAGACTTAAAGATTTATATAGCAACGAAATTAAAGATGCTATGGTTAAGAAGTTTGGATATAAGAATGTAATGCAGATTCCAAAGCTTGATAAGATCGTTATCAACATGGGCGTTGGAGAAGCAAAGGAAAACGCAAAGGTTTTAGATACTGCAATCAAGGATCTTGAGACAATCACAGGTCAGAAGGCAGTTGTAACACGTGCTAAGAAGTCCGTAGCGAACTTCAAGTTAAGAGAAGGTATGCCAATCGGATGTAAGGTTACACTTCGTGGCGAGAAGATGTATGAGTTTACAGACAGACTTGTAAACCTTGCACTTCCACGAGTACGTGACTTTAGAGGTGTTAATCCGGATGCTTTTGATGGTAGAGGTAACTATGCATTAGGTATCAAGGAGCAGCTTATTTTCCCTGAAATCGAGTACGATAAGGTTGATAAGGTAAGAGGTATGGATATCATCTTCGTTACCACAGCTGAGACAGACGAGGAAGCTCGTGAGTTATTGACTTTGTTCGGTATGCCATTTAAGAAGTAGGAGGAAATGAACTATGGCTAAAACATCTATGAAGATTAAGCAGCAGCGTCCTCAGAAGTTTTCTACCAGAGAGTACACTCGTTGCAAGATTTGTGGTCGTCCACATTCAGTTTTGAGAAAATATGGAATTTGTAGAGTATGTTTCCGTGAGTTAGCATACAAGGGACAGATACCAGGCGTTAAGAAGTCAAGCTGGTAAGAGTGAAGAAGAATAAGGAGGAAACAAAGCTATGTCAATGAGCGATCCAATTGCAGATATGCTTACAAGAATCCGTAATGCAAATACTGCAAAACATGATACAGTAGATATACCTGCTTCAAAGATGAAGCTGGCGATTGCAGACATTCTCCTCAAGGAAGGTTATGTCAAGGCAGTTGACGTTGTTGAGGAAGGAAACTTCAAGACAATCAAGATTACACTTAAGTATGGTGCAAACAAGAACGAGAAGATCCTTACAGGTCTTAAGAAAATCTCTAAGCCTGGTCTTCGTGTATATGCATCAAAGGATGAGCTTCCAAAGGTACTCGGTGGCCTCGGTACAGCAATCATCTCTACAAACAAGGGTGTATTAACAGATAAGGAAGCAAGAAAAGAAAATGTTGGTGGAGAAGTACTGGCTTTCATTTGGTAGTCGGGATTTTCCACAAGAGAATAATTAAGGAGGACAAGGCGAAATGTCACGAATCGGAAGAATGCCTATCGCTATTCCGGCAGGCGTAACTGTTGAGATAGCAGAAAATAATAAGGTGACTGTAAAGGGACCAAAGGGAACTCTTGAGAGAGTACTTCCAGCAGAGATGGAGATCAAGCAGGAAGGCGAAGAGATTCTCGTAAACAGACCAAACGACTTGAAGAAGATGCGTTCACTTCATGGTCTTACAAGAACTCTCATTCACAACATGGTAATTGGTGTAACTGAGGGATATACAAAGGTTTTGGAAGTTAACGGTGTTGGTTACAGAGCAGCTAAGCAGGGTAATAAGCTGAACCTTGCACTTGGTTACTCACATCCGGTTGAGATGATTGATCCGGATGGAATCACAACAACTGTAGATGGTAACAAGATCACTGTTAGCGGTATCGACAAGGAAAAGGTTGGCCAGTATGCTGCCGAAATCCGTGAGAAGAGAGCCCCAGAGCCATATAAGGGCAAGGGTATCAAGTACGTTGATGAAGTTATCAGACGTAAAGTTGGTAAGACTGGTAAGAAATAATAAGGGAGTGAAAAGATATGATTAAAAAGGAATCAAGAAGTGCTATTCGTATTAAGAAGCATTTAAGAGTTCGTAACCGTTTTAGCGGCACTGCTGAAAGACCAAGACTTGCTGTATTCAGAAGTAATAATCATATGTACGCTCAGATTATTGACGATACAGTTGGTAACACTTTAGTGTCAGCTTCAACAGTTCAGAAGGACGTAAAGGATCAGTTAGAGAAGACAAATGATGTTGCAGCAGCAGCTTATCTTGGCAAGGTAATTGCACAGAAGGCTCTTGATGCAGGTATCAAGGAAGTTGTCTTTGACAGAGGCGGTTTTATATATCAGGGTAAGATTCAGGCTTTAGCAGATGCTGCTAGAGAAGCTGGTCTTGAATTCTAATAGGGAGGAGAACAACACATGAAACGTGAAATTATCGATGCTTCTAATTTAGAATTGGAAGATAGCGTAGTAAACATTAAGCGTGTCACCAAAGTTGTAAAAGGTGGACGTAACATGAGATTTGCTGCTCTTGTAGTTGTCGGAGATAAGAACGGACACGTAGGTGCCGGCTTAGGTAAGGCAGCTGAGGTCCCTGAGGCAATCCGCAAGGCAAAAGAGGATGCAATCAAGAAACTTGTAAAAGTTGATATTAACGAGAATGGAAGTATTCCATATGATTATACAGGTAAGTTCGGCAGCGCAAGCGTACTGCTGAAGTCTTCACCGGAAGGTACCGGTATCATCGCTGGTGGTCCTGCTCGTAAGGTACTTGAGCTTGCAGGATATAAGAACATCCGTACAAAGTCTCTCGGCTCTAACAACAAGCAGAATGTTGTTCTTGCTACAATCGAGGGTCTTAAGGCAATTAAGTCCCCTGAAGAGATTGCAAAACTCCGTGGTAAGTCTTTAGACGAGATTCTTAACTAAGGAGGTAATTTGAGATGGCAGATAAGGTAAAAGTAACATTAGTAAAGTCACCAATCGGTGCAATTCCTAAGCATAGAGCAACTGTTAAGGCACTTGGTCTTACAAAGATGCATAAGACTGTAGAACTTCCAAACAATGCAGCTACAATGGGAATGGTACAGCAGGTTCGTCACTTAGTAAAAGTAGAAGAAGCTTAATTTGTTAGAAGGAGGAACAGTCATGAATTTATCAAGTTTAAAGCCAGCTGAAGGCGCTGTATCAAGCGATAGCTTCAGAAGAGGCCGTGGACATGGTTCAGGAAATGGTAAGACTGCCGGTAAGGGCCACAAGGGTCAGAAGGCTCGTTCTGGAGCTCCAAGACCGGGCTTCGAAGGTGGACAGATGCCACTTTACAGAAGAATCCCTAAGAGAGGATTCACAAGCAGAAATCATAAGGAGATCGTTGCAATCAACCTTTCAGTTCTCGAGAGATTCGAAGATGGTGCAGAGGTATCTGTAGCTACATTGATCGAGGCAGGTATTGTAAAGAACGCCAGAGATGGTGTTAAGATTTTAGGAAATGGAGAGTTGACTAAAAAGCTTACTGTTAAGGCAAATGCTTTCAGTAAGTCCGCTGCAGAGAAGATTGAAGCTCTTGGTGGAAAAGCAGAGGTGATTTAGTATGTTCAAAACCTTGCGTGACGCTTTTAAGGTCAAAGAGATCCGTATGGGATTGCTCTTTACATTCTTTGTCCTGATAGTCATCCGTTTGGGTTCATTGATTCCAGTTCCTGGATTGAACACACTTGCAATTAAAGAATATCTGGAGAGCGCACTCGGTGATGCAAATAGCTTCCTGAGTTCGTTCACCGGTGGTTCTTTCACGCAGATGTCTATTTTTGCATTGAATGTAACACCATATATTACTTCTTCCATTATTATTCAGCTTCTTACGATTGCGATTCCGGCATTGGAAGAGATGCAGAAGGATGGAGAAGATGGAAGAAAGAAGATTACAGCTATTACAAGATATGTAACAATTTTCTTGGCTGTAATTGAGAGTCTCGGACTTGTCATCGGTTTCGGCCGTGGACATTATATGACAGTTACCGGACCACTTGGTTATCTTCTGGTTATCGTAACGCTTACAACCGGTAGTGCATTTGTTATGTGGCTTGGTGAACGCGTGACGGAAAAAGGTGTTGGCAACGGTATTTCTATTATCCTGTTGATAAACATCGTATCCAGAATGCCAAGCGATTTTTCAGATTTATATACAAAGTTCATGAAGGGTCAGGATATTGTAGATCAGGTAATTGCAGCAGCAATTATCTTAGCTGTTATTCTTGTAACGACTGTATTGGTTGTATTGTTACAGGGCGGTGTCAGAAAGATTCCGGTACAGCATGCACAGAAGGTGCAGGGAAGAAGAATGATGGGCGGCCAGCAGAGTCATATTCCTCTGAAGGTTAATACATCCAGCGTTATCCCGGTCATCTTCGCTTCATCGATTCTTTCCGTACCAATGGTAGTTGTAAACTTATTCAGCATCAATACCAGTGGTGTATGGGCAAAGATTTTAAGAGGCATGAATTCCAATTATTGGTTTAATCCTGCATATCCATGGGCGAACATAGGTCTGATAGTCTATATCCTGTTAGTTGTATTCTTTGCATACTTCTATACATCGGTTACATTTAATCCGATGGAGGTTGCAAATAACTTAAAGAAGGGCGGCGGATTTATTCCGGGTATTCGTCCTGGTAAACCTACACAGGATTATTTGAATAAAATACTGAATTACATCGTATTTATCGGTGCGGTTGGTTTGTTGATCGTTGCGATTATCCCAATCTTCTTTAACGGAATGTTTGGAGCAAATGTATCATTCGGCGGAACTTCATTGATTATTATCGTAGGTGTAGTTCTTGAGACGATTGATCAGATCGAGTCTAAGATGATTGTACGTAATTATTCAGGATTCTTGAATGATTAAATGTCGATAAAAGGAAGCAGGAGTGTATCCTATGGGTACATTCCTATTCCTGGTTATAGGGAAATTAATTTTGTGGAACCAAAAGGCAAAGAGAATGAAAGTATGGAGGGACAATAATTTGAAGATTATTATGTTAGGCGCACCTGGTGCAGGTAAAGGAACACAGGCAAAGATGTTAGCTGAAAAGTACGGAATCCCACACATTTCAACGGGTGATATCTTCCGTGCAAATATCAAGAACGGTACAGAGCTTGGTGCAAAGGCTAAGGAATACATGGACAAGGGACTGCTTGTTCCGGATGAACTGGTTGTAGACCTGATCATGGATCGTTTTAAGGCAGATGACTGCAAGAACGGATATATCCTGGACGGATTCCCAAGAACGATTCCACAGGCGGAGGCTCTTGATGCTGCACTTGCTGCAAATGGCGAGAAAATCGACTATGCTGTGAATGTAGAAGTACCGGATGAGAACATTGTAAATAGAATGTCTGGCAGACGTGCATGTGTAGGATGTGGCGCAACTTATCATATCGTATACAATCCAACAAAGGTAGAAGGCAAGTGTGATACCTGTGGTGCTGACTTGATCCTGCGTGATGACGATAAGCCGGAGACAGTCCTGAACCGTTTAAAGGTTTACCATGAGCAGACACAGCCGCTCATTGACTTCTATACAAAGAAGGGTGTTATCGCCGAGGTTGACGGAACAAAGGACATGAAGGATGTATTTGATGCGATTGTAGCTATTTTGGGTTAATATCTGTATCGGAGTTCAAAATGGCGATCATAATCAAAACAGAACAAGAGATAGAACTTATGCGTAAGGCGGGAGAGATTCTCGCCCGGACGCATGAGGAACTGAAGAAAATTATAAAACCGGGCATAACCACATATGAGATTGACAAATGTGGTGAGGAATTTATCCGAAGCTGCGGATGTGAACCGTCTTTCCTGAATTATCAGGGATATCCGGCATCCATCTGTGTATCTGTCAACGACGAGGTTGTACATGGTATTCCTTCGAGAGAAAGAATTCTGCAGGAAGGCGATATCGTAAGTCTCGATGCCGGAGTTATATACAAGGGATATCACTCGGATTCTGCAAGAACGTATGGTGTCGGGAAGATCAATCCGGAGTCTGAACAATTGATTCAGGTTACAAAGGAAAGTTTTTTTCAGGCGCTTGCACAGTGTAGAGCGGGTAATCATATAAATGATATATCCAAGGCGGTTTTTGGGTATGTTACAAAAAGAGGATATTCGGCTGTACGAGATCTGGTTGGACATGGTGTCGGAGCGCATCTCCACGAAGATCCAAATGTTCCGAACTATCCCAAACTGTTTAAAGGACCAAAGCTGAAACCGGGGATGGTCATAGCAATCGAGCCGATGATTAATATCGGAGGCTATGCAGTCGGCTGGCTGAACGATGGCTGGACTGTTGTGACGATGGACGGCTCACGTTCCGCACATTATGAGAATACCGTGCTGATTACCGACGGAGATCCGGAGATTTTATCGCGGGCAGAGGGAATTGAATTATAATTAAAGGAGGATATGATATGCCAAAGGCAGACGAAATCGAAATGGAAGGAACCGTATTGGAGAAGCTTCCAAATGCAATGTTTCAGGTAGAATTAGAGAATGGGTTGAAAGTACTTGCCCATATCAGTGGAAAGCTCAGAATGAATTATATTAAGATCCTTCCGGGCGATAAAGTAACAGTGGTTTTATCTCCATATGACCTTACAAAAGGAAGAATCACTTGGAGAGCAAAATAAATTTACATTTTCACTTGCATTTCGCTATGGAAAATGGTATCATAGGTTTTCGTAGCGGACTTTTTGGAAAGGAGAGTATTTTAATGAAGGTTAGAGCATCAGTTAAACCAATTTGCGATAAGTGCAAAGTCATTAAAAGAAAAGGCAGTATTCGTATAATCTGCGAAAATCCAAAGCACAAACAGCGTCAGGGTTAATTCATGTCGTATTTTGCTGTTTCGTCATTAACAGCAGGCAGAACATGGGTCATTGTTAGACATTAGGTCTTACAATCTGACAGGACAGTTGGAACAAGGTATGTAGGATGATAGCCCATCTATAACTATGCCTTGTATTTGTGCGTGTAATGGTATTCCACATTACATACCAACTACGATTGACGCCACGCCGGTATTCGGGTGGACGACAACGGACATCAACTCTTGGCTGGAGTTGATAAAAGCGGCTGGACACATAGCATGTGTCAAAAATTGTTTCATTAAGTTATTTTACGGAGGTATAACAAGAATGGCTCGTATTTCAGGTGTTGATTTACCAAGAGAAAAGCGAATCGAAATCGGACTTACCTATATTTATGGTATAGGAAGAACATCAGCTACAAGAATTCTGAAAGAAGCAAACGTAAATCCGGACACAAGAGTTCGTGATCTGACTGACGATGAGGTTAAGAGACTCAGCGAAGTTATCAACGAAACTCAGGTCGTAGAAGGTGATCTGCGTAGAGAAGTAGCTCTTAACATTAAGCGTTTACAGGAAATCGGTTGCTACCGTGGTATCCGTCACAGAAGAGGATTACCTGTTCGTGGACAGAAGACAAAGACAAATGCAAGAACTCGTAAGGGTCCTAAGAAAACAGTAGCAAATAAGAAGAAGTAATGGAGGTTCAGGTTAATGGCTAAGAAAGTTACTACTAAGAAAGTGGCTAAGAAGCGTGTTAGAAAGAATGTTGATCGTGGACAGGCTCATATTCAGTCATCTTTTAACAATACAATCGTTACATTGACAGATGCCGAAGGTAATGCTTTATCTTGGGCAAGTGCAGGTGGACTTGGATTCAGAGGTTCCAGAAAGTCTACACCATATGCTGCACAGATGGCAGCAGAGACAGCTACAAAGGCAGCTCTTCCTTACGGATTGAAGTCTGTAGATGTTATGGTTAAGGGACCTGGTTCAGGTAGAGAGGCAGCTATCCGTGCTCTCGCAGCTTGCGGTTTGGAAGTATTAAGTATCAGAGACGTAACTCCGGTTCCACATAACGGATGTCGTCCACCAAAGAGAAGAAGAGTCTAATAATAAGGAGGTACATGATAATGGCAGTAGATAGAACACCTATTCTCAAGAGATGTAGATCCTTAGATATGGATCCAGTCGTTCTCGGTGTAAATAAGAAGTCAAGAAGAAAATTGACCAGAGCAAATAGAAAAGTAAGTGAGTACGGTTTACAGCTTCGTGAGAAGCAGAAGGCTAAGTTTATTTATGGTATGCTTGAGAAGCCTTTCCGTAACTTATATGCAAAGGCAGAGCGTATGCCGGGTCTTACAGGACCAAACCTTATGATCCTTCTTGAGTCCAGATTGGATAACGTTGTTTTCCGTATGGGATTTGCAAGAACAAGACGTGAGGCAAGACAGATTGTTGATCACAAGCATGTATTAGTTAATGGCAAGTGCGTAAATATTCCTTCATACAAGATCAGTGCTGGTGATAAGATCGAAATCAAGGAGAAGAGCAAGTCTCTTCAGGGATTTAAGAATATCGTAGAAGCGAACGCAGGTGTAGTTGCTCCGGCATGGATGGAGTCTGATGTTGAGACATTGACAGGAACTGTTAAGGAACTTCCACTCAGAGAGCAGATTGACGTACCTGTAAACGATACACTTATCGTCGAGTTGTACTCTAAGTAATTCGCGTAAGTAAAGGGTTTGTAGCTAAGTAACACCAGTTATCCAGAAGGAGGGTCAGTAGTGTTTGAATTTGAGAAACCTAGAATTGAAATCGCAGAGATTTCAGACGATAACAAATATGGTAAGTTCGTAGTAGAACCGTTGGAAAGAGGCTATGGCATCACACTTGGTAATTCTCTTCGCAGAATTATGTTGTCATCTCTTCCGGGAACTGCAGTCAGCCAGATCAAGATCAAGGGCGTTCTGCATGAGTTCTCATCTCTTCCGGGAGTAAAGGAAGATGTAACAGAAATTGTGATGAACATCAAGGATCTCTGCATCAAGAATAACTCTACTACAAATGAGCCTAAGGTTGCATACATTGATGCTTCAGGTGATAAGGTTGTGACAGCTGGTGATATTCAGGTAGATGGAGATCTTGAGATCTTGAACAAGGATCTTGTAATCGCTAATCTGAGTGGTCCAGAAGCAAAGCTTGAGATGGAGCTTCTGATTACAAACGGTAGAGGTTATGTAGGTTCTGATAAGAATAAAGGCCTTGATTCCTCTATTGATGCAATCGCTGTTGATTCCATCTATACACCTGTTGAGCGTGTAAATCTGACAGTTCAGAATACACGTGTTGGACAGGTTACAGATTATGACAAGCTTACACTTGATGTGTTTACAAATGGAACATTGGCACCGGACGAGGCTGTCAGCCTTGCCGCAAAGGTGCTTAGTGAGCATTTGAATCTGTTCATTGATCTTTCTGAGAATGCCAAGTCTGTAGACGTTATGGTAGAGAAGGAAGATGATCAGAAGGAAAAGGTACTTGAGATGAGTATCGACGAATTGGAGCTTTCCGTTCGTTCTTATAACTGCTTGAAGAGAGCAGGTATTAATACAGTTGAAGAATTGACAAATAAGACTCCGGACGATATGATGAAGGTTCGTAACCTTGGTCGTAAGTCTCTCGATGAAGTTTATGCTAAATTAAAAGAACTTGGTTTGTCACTTCGTACTGGTGATGAGTAAATTACACAGAGACCGTAATAGGGAGGCCCCCTATTACATATCCACTTAAGCTGAAGGATTAGTAAGCAAAGTGAAGACCCGAAAGGGTAAGGAGGAAAATAAAAATGGCAATGTATAGAAAACTTGGTAAAAAGTCTGATCAGAGAATTGCATTACTTCGTAATCAGGTAACACAGCTTCTCTATCATGGAAAGATTGAGACAACAGAGGCTAGAGCGAAGGAAGTTCGTAAGATCGCTGAGCATCTTATCACACTTGCTGTTAAGGAGAAGGATAACTTCGACGAGATCAAGGTAACAGCTAAGGTTGCTAAGAAGGACAAAGATGGCAAGCGTATCAAGGAAGTTGTAGATGGTAAGAAGGTTACACAGTACGACGAAGTTGAGAAGACAGTTAAGAAGGATCAGCCTTCCAGACTGCACGCTAGACGTCAGATGCTTAAGGTTCTCTACCCGGTAGTTGAGGTTCCTACAGATGCTTCAGGAAAGAAAGCTGCTACAAAGAAGGTAGACCTTACAGCAAAGCTCTTCGACGAGTATGCAGCAAAGTATGCTAGCCGCAAGGGTGGTTACACACGTATCGTTAAGATTGGCGAGCGTCGTGGTGACGGTGCTATGAAGGTTATTCTTGAGTTAGTTTAATCTATATAAAACCAGACGGGTTGTCGGAAGACAGCCCGTTTATTTTTTTATGAAGATATATTAGGGCAAAGAAAATCGGAATTGTAATTTTTTGTCATGCATTTTATAGAATTATATTTGCTTTGCGAGGCATAAGATGATATGATGGCTTTAAGTTTGAAAAGTTCGGTATTTACGGGGTAGGGGTATGAGAAAACGGAGAAGAATTTCAACAAATGAAGGTTTTACACTGGTAGAGCTTATTATAGTGATTGCGATTATGGCTGTCTTGGCAGGAGCAATCGGACTGGCGGTAATCAGGTATGTGCGCAGAGCAAGGGCGTCAACAGCGACAGAGGAGCTTCGAACGATTGTCTCGGCGGTAGAGACAGGCATGATTTCGACATATGCAGAAGATCACCCGATGAATCTTAATAAGACATATACGGATGATGAGGGAAAAGCTACACCATGTGGTGTGTTGACGAATTACATGCTCAGCCGGGCGCAGAATAACAGTGTGAATGGCATTACAGATGCGAATGCATTGGAGTATTATTTTGCACAGCGCGTGTTGGAGGAGCTGAATGCAAAGGATGGCAGCGAGTATCATTTCTTTAACTTTACGGGAGATGAGGACGAACCACTGGGTATGAATTGTAACGGTTTTTATAATCAGTTTGGATGTCCGGGCGTGATTGTCGTATATGGCGGAGAAGGAAAGGTTTTATTTGCACAGTATTATAATTCCGGCTGTCTGATTCAATATGTTGCCGGCGACGGATATGTACATCTGGAGGATGAGACAACTTTCGTCGATGCACCTAAGATTCAGTAGGCCGCAAAAATGTGAAAATTCATGGTAACTTGAATAGAAACAAAGAGGGATTGACGTATGTCAATCCCTCTTTGTTACTCTGTGTCTCCTGCGAGAAGCCGTATATGGTTATGGCAGAATAAATTATGGTTCCATAGATTTCGCATCGACCATCTGAACAGCTCCGGCGAAGTTTCCATGGAAATAGTTCGCGATTTCATCGGAATATCCATATACAATTCCTTTTCTGTAAGGAAATAACAGGTTCTGCAGTTTGGCGACCGCTTCGTCCAGCGGTGCTTTCTTGGAGAAACCGCCGGTTGTAATCTGTCCGAGTGAATAAGTTCCGCCATCTCTGGCAAGCAGATATAAGGTATGAAATTTGCTTGTCGGAATAAAATTCATCGTCTGTTTAACCACATTTCCGTAGATCCACATGATATCGCGAATTGGAATCACGCGCACCGTCTTTGCCTCATAGACGAGAATTGCTGTCGGTGTTGCTACGAATGAGAACGCTTCCACACCATAAGGAATCTGCTGGTCAAGCATTGCAATCTCTTGTGGCGAAAGCAAATTCCAGGATGCTTCAGCGGCTGCGTATTTTTTCTTGTTAAATGCAGTCTGCTTGATACCGCCCCAGGCAGTGATTCGTGCGTTAATGTTTGGAAAATTAGAAAAATCCATATGTACCCTCCCAATGTGTATAAAATAAATGTCAGATACAACTGACAAATAGTCTGAAAATGCCATATTCCATACATTCGTACAATAATAGCAAATTCATGTAAATTATAACATAGACAGGATAAAAAATCATTCTTAATTGACGAAAATATTTTATTGTGGATGCTGCAATGTAGATTTGTGAAAATTTCCTTATTCTTTTCAGAAAAAATTGCGATATGCATAGAAAAAATGGTATAGTAATGGATATGTTATAAGATCGATATTGCGTAAATGAAGAAAATAATCAGGAATACAAGAAATATGATAAAAATCAGAAATCTCACATTTGAATATTTTGACCGGGATGACGAAGGAAATCTGACGGAGATGGTAAATGCCATCCGCGGAATCAATTTTGATGCGGATGAGGGTGAATTTATCGTTGTGGCAGGGGTGAACGGAAGCGGAAAAAGCACATTTGCCAAGATCTTAAACCGCCTGTTGCTTCCGATTGAAGGTACGGTTCTGATCGGCGGACTTGATGCGATGCAGGAGGAAAATATCATTCCAATCCGGAAGATGGTTGGCATGGTGTTCCAGAATCCCGATGATCAGTTGATTGGTAGTGTTGTGGAAGAGGATGTTGCCTTTGGCGCGGAGAATATCGGCGTGCCACACAAAGAACTGGTGAAACGTGTGGAGGATGCGCTTGCACAGGTCGGACTTTCGGCGTCCATGCGCATCGAAGAGCTATCTGGCGGTGGAAAACAGAAGGTTGCGATTGCAGGCGTACTTGCGATGAAGCCACGGTGTATCGTGCTTGATGAGGCAACCAGTATGCTCGATCCGAAATCAAGACGGGATGTGCTGCAGTTGATGAAAGAGCTGCAGAAGCAGGGAATCACGATTATTCTGATTACACATCTGATGGAGGAACTTCTGCTGGCAGATTGGATCTACGTGATGCATCAGGGAAGGCTTGCTATGAAGGGCAGCCGGGAAGCAGTTTTTGCGCAGCCGGAGAAATTGCGCGAGTTTGGGTTGGAATTGCCGATGACCGTGCAGCTTGCACATGCTTTAGCCAAGTGTGGGTGCATGAGGACGAAGGATTTGTTCTCAATCGAGGCAATTGCAGAACGTATATACAAGGAGCATCCGTATGCATTTCTGAAAGAAAAGACGATGGAACCTGCACCGGCAGGGAAGAAGGCGAAAGTATTGTCGCAGGCAATCGTGTTTCAACATGTCCATCTGAATTACGGGGAGAAAATGATTCTTACCGATGTATGCTGTTCGATTGAGAAAGGCAGCTATACAGCAATCATCGGACCTTCGGGTGCAGGAAAGTCAACGCTTCTGCAGATGATACCGGCACTGATTTCTCCGACAGACGGAAATATCTATGTGGATGGGCTTGAGGTAACGGATGTTTCTGCGGATATAACAGCGTTGCGTAAGAAGATTGGGTTTATCTTCCAGTATCCGGAACAACAGTTATTTGCAAAAAATGTATATGAAGATGTGGTGTTTGGACCGCGGAATGTCGGCATCAGCGAAGTGGAAGCGGAGAAGCGGGCGTATGAGGCGATTCAGTTTGTCGGACTGCCGCAGGATGTCTATGATCTGCCGATGGATAAGCTGTCGGGCGGACAGAAACGGCGTGTGGCTTTGGCTGGCGTGATTGCGATGCAGCCGGATTATCTGATTTTAGATGAGCCGTTGGCAGGGCTTGATCCGGTTGGAAAGAAAAAAATGCTGGATATCCTGCGTGCATTACACCGGGATGCAGGGATTACAGTTGTTGTCGTCAGTCACGATGCAGATGCTGTCGTGGAGGACGCAGAACAGGTCTTGTATCTGCAAGATGGGAAGATTCTGGAGTATGGAACGCCTGCGGATGTTTTTTACCGATTATGGCGGCGAGAGATGGATGATATGTCGCAGGGGATGACCGGCCGACAGACATTGGACAATAAAGTACTCTCCGAAGCACTCTGTGAGCTTCCGGTCTGCATGCAGCTATTAATCCGCCTGCGTATGATGGGGCTTCCGGTGTCGTGCAGGCATACACAGCCTGCGGAGACTGTGCAGGCAATCGCGGATGCGGTTGATCGATTATAGATATTATATAGGATGAGCTGGCATTCATATATCTATTCCTGTTGCGTGTGGGATATGAGTGATGTTCGGCTCGGGTACATGTGTATGAAATATGTCTAAAATGAGGTAGGAACATGATGAAGGATATTACATGGGGACAGTATCACAGCGTGGATTCGATGATCCACCGGCTGGATCCCCGTGTCAAAATTCGATTTACAATTGTATATATTATCCTGCTTTTGCTGGATCGGAACCTTCCGCTTTTTGTGTTTCTCACTGTGGTATTTGCCGGCGTGTGGGCGTGCAGCCGGGTGCCGATGCGCAAGATGATACGCGGAACACGCGGGATATTTTTGTTTATATTGATCTGTAGTGCCTTAAATGCATTTACCGTGCATGGAACGGCGCTGGTAAAGCTTGGTGTGCTTACAATCACGAAGGAAGGACTGATCAAGGCAGGATTCGTGTTCTGGCGCATGCTGATTTTGATTTTGATGTCAAGCCTGCTGATGTATACAACGACACCGACGAGACTGACGGATGGCATGGAGAAATGCATGCATCTAAGTGGCGGTGTGGCAATGGGAATCACAATCGCACTTCGGTTTGTGCCGATATTATTTGGAGAGTTAGACCGGATCATGAAAGCGCAGATGGCGAGAGGCGCGGACTTTAAGAAGGGGAATCCGGTCGTGCGCTTAAAGAAGCTTCGGACGGTGATATTGCCGCTTTTCCAGAATGCGATTTCACGTGCCGGACATCTGGGGGATGCAATGGACAGCCGATGTTATACGGGCGGCAAAGGACGGACGAAGCTGCATCCGCTGGTGTATGAGAGACGGGATGCGGTCGCGTATGTGTGTATGTTGGTGATGGCGGTTGTATCGATTATCCTAATTATGAAATTTTAGCTTTGCATAATGATGATAAGTGTAACAAATAGAAAAAATAAATCACAATGATGTAGATATTTTATGATATTAGTCAAGTGATTTTATAATAGAAGTAATGAGATATTGTATGTGACTGTATTTTGGATTGAAATAAGATATTAGAAAGAGAAAGGAGATTCGCTCCATGAAACGAATCAAATTAACCGTCGCCTATGACGGCACCAATTACTGTGGCTGGCAGATTCAGGATAATGGAATTACGATCGAGGAAGTCCTGAACCGCGAACTGTCGAAGCTGTTACAGGAGGATATCAAGATCATCGGTGCGAGCCGGACAGATTCAGGGGTGCATGCACTTGGAAATGTGGCGGTCTTTGATACCGAGACGCGGATTCCGCCGGAGAAGATCAGCTTCGCGTTGAATCAGCGGTTGCCGGACGATATCCGGATTCAGGAATCGTGTCAGGTGGCGGACGATTTTCACCCGCGGTTCTGTGATACGATCAAGACGTATGAGTATCGTATCTGGAATGACAAGTTTCCGAACCCGCTTGTACGACTTTACTCGAAGTTTTGCTATTTCCATATCGATGTCGCGAAGATGGAGCAGGCAGCGGCGTATCTGGTCGGTGAGCATGATTTCAAATCATTCTGCACGCCGCGGACACAGGTCGAGTCGACGGTGCGGACGGTGACAGAGATTTCCTTCCGGACAGAGGGAAAGATGATTATTATGACGATCCGAGGAACCGGCTTCTTATATAATATGGTGCGGATTATCATGGGTACATTACTCAAATGTGGTATGAACATGTATCCACCGGAGCATGTGAAGGAGATTCTCGATGCGAAGGATCGCGCGGCAGCAGGCCCGAAAGCGGAAGCGTGTGGGTTGCAATTGGTTGGAATTGAGTATTTGTAAAATATGACGCGTATAACTACATATGAAATATGTAGAATTTATTGCAGGATTTGGGATGGATTTATATTAAAATTAAAAATATTGTACAAAAATCTGCATTTCCGGTAAAAAGGCGTTGACACACGCGGGCACGTATAATATAATACCTAAATGTGACAAAAGACAGGTGAAGTGCGTCCCAATAGCCCCGGGACTTGCGGAATACTCTTTTGGTACAATGTACAGTACGCATTCGGCACTATGAGGACAAGCTGTTTCGGACATTTCGGCTTCAAAACATGGGTAAGATGCAGAACAATTCGAATAATTTTAAGGAGGAACACCACAATGAAGAGCTTTATGGCAAGCCCATCAAACATTGAAAGAAAGTGGTATGTAGTAGATGCTACAGGACATACATTAGGTCGTTTATCATCAGAGATCGCAAGCATTTTAAGAGGAAAGAACAAGCCAACATTTACACCACATATCGATACAGGTGACTATATCGTAGTTGTAAATGCTGATAAGATTAAAGTAACAGGTAAGAAGATGGATCAGAAGGTTTACTATCACCATTCTGATTATGTTGGCGGTATGAAAGAACAGACTCTCAAAGAGAAGATGGCTAAGAAGCCGGAGGATGTTATCTACCTTGCAGTGAAGGGCATGCTTCCAAAGGGACCTCTCGGAAGACAGATGATCAAGAAGCTTTATGTTTACGCTGGACCAGAGCACAAGCAGCAGGCTCAGAAGCCAGAAGTATTAGAGATTAAGTATTAATAAGGGAGGAAACGTTCGTGGCTAAGAATAGTAATAGATTTTACGGAACAGGTAGAAGAAAAAGCAGTATCGCAAGAGTTTACCTTGTACCAGGAACTGGTAAGGTAACTATTAATAAGAAAGACATGGATGAGTATTTCGGTCTTGATACATTGAAGCTCATCGTTAAGCAGCCATTTGCAGCAACAGGTACAGAAGGAAAGTTTGATGCACTTGTAAATGTTAAGGGTGGCGGATTTACAGGTCAGGCTGGTGCTATCAGACATGGTATCTCCAGAGCACTCCTTGAGGCAGACGCTGAGTACAGACCAGCACTCAAGAAGGCAGGATACCTTACAAGAGATCCTCGTATGAAGGAAAGAAAGAAATACGGTCTCAAAGCAGCTCGTCGTGCACCACAGTTTTCAAAGAGATAATTTGCGAGCAATCGCATGCAAAAAGCTCCAGAGAATTTATTCTCTTGGAGCTTTTTTGTTGCGTTTATTTGAGACTTGAGATGGTCGTGTTGGAGTAAAATCAAGTGCTGTAAACGTGAGAAAGCAGATGACCGACTCGAAGTGAAGAGGAGCTTCATGTGCTGGATTCGCAGATAATCCGTATAGGACAAGTGACAAGTAAATGTCATGAAGACCTCAAATATTTGATAGAACCCGTTGGAAAAATCAAGTATAATGAATAAATAATACAATGTAGCATGCAGATGCGCATGCATGTCATCGCGATGGTGCGTGGTGACAGATACATAGAAAAGGGGGAGGGAAGATTATATATCTTCCGATAATGTATGGGAACTATCAAAAATTCAAAAGGGAAACGATTAAATATCTTATGGGTGATTATCCTGATTGGCAGCGTTCCGCTGCTTACGGCAATCTTGATTCTGACAATTTTTGCTACAAGTAAAATGGAACAGGAACTGGAAGACAGTACATATGCAAGACTAAAGGCATGTGCGGTTTCGGTAGAGAAATACTTTGAGTGGGATGTCCGCGAAGACATCTTATGCAGGGACGATGTCAGCTACGAGTTTATCGATTCATTGAAAAAGGACAATATCGAGCTTACATTTTTTGAAGGAGATGAACGATACATCACTTCGGTTGTTGATGAGAATGGAAACCGCCCGGAGGGAACAAAGGCGGACGCCGCAATCTGGAAAACAGTCCAGGCGGGCAAGGATTACCACGAAGATGGTGTACAGATTGCAGGCGAAGATTACTATGTATACTACACACCGGTGTATTCCGATGCCGGTGATGTGATCGGTATGGGATTTGCCGGCGAGAAAACAGCGACAGTTAACGCAGCAAAGAAGGGACTTGTGCGTACGTTGTTACTGATCTCTGTTGCGATTGGCATTCTATACCTGGGTGGACTGATTTTCCTTGCGTTGAAGATCCGGAAGTCACTGGCGAAGACAACAGCACATATTGAACGGATTGCGAACGGAAGTATTTCAGAAGACGTGGAAGGATCTTCAGCAATTGCGGAGATTGACACGTTGATTGATTCCTCAAAGATTCTCAAGGAAAAACTGAATAATATTGTAACAAGTGTAAATGATCATGTTGTGAATCTGCAGCAGGATACATCTTCCCTGAATGAGCGCGCCGATTTCAGTAATGAGGGTGCCGGACAGATCAGCCAGGCGATGGAGGAATTATCTGTGACCGCGGTGACACTGGCAGATAATGTGCAGGATGTCAATGCGAAGTCCATCGAGATGGGAAATGCAATCACGGATATCGATAATGATGTGCAGGTATTAAGTGCAAATTCCGAGCAGATGGGCAAGGCGAACAGCACAGCAACGAAGTCCATGGAGACCGTGCTGGACAGTTCCAATCAATCGGCGGAAATTATCGGTCGGATTACGAACCAAATCGAAGAGACGAATCAGGCAATTCTCTCAATCAATGAGGCAGTCAACCTGATTATGGATATTACCGGACAGACAAGTCTGCTTGCGTTAAATGCATCGATCGAAGCAGCACGTGCCGGACAGTCGGGAAGCGGATTTGCGGTTGTGGCAAGTGAGATCAAGAAGCTGGCAGAACAGAGTGCCGAGGGTGTGGATACGATCAAACAGGTGGCTGACAATATCTTTGCGAAATCAAATGAATGTGTGAGTATGGTACGTGATGTACAGACATTGCTCGGAAAAGAGCAGGATGATATCTCTGCAACATGCAGCAGCTTTGCAACACTCAGCAAGACGATTAGTGACAATATTGTGGCAGTGTCCCGCATCAGTGAGAAATCAAAGCAGCTTGATGGTATCAAGCAGTCAATCATAGCAAATATTACCGATCTCAGTGCGATTTCCGAAGAAAATGCGGCAAGCAACGAGGAAGTATCTGCCAATGTTACAAGTATTGCCGAAGCAATCGACCAGATGAACACGGCAACCGGACATGTCAGCAAGGTGTCGGATGAACTGGCAGAAATGATGAAGTATTTTGAATAAGAATATCAGAAGGATGAAGTATGAGTGTATTTTATTTCATTAAAACAGGATTTTTCCTTCTGGTAATGTTATTTGCTATTATTATTACAATATGGATGATCCGATCACGCAAACAAAGAGAACGTGATGAATCGGTTGATCCCATTATGGATATGGTAAATCAAATGGGAGGGATTGGTTCTGAATTTGACAAAATGGTGTTGGATGTGAATCCAAAATACCGACTGAAAAAAGATCCGCAGAGAATATACTGGATACTATTATTTGAGATTTTATCGTTTCTGGTAGTTATAGTCAGTATGATAAGAAAAATGATGGAACTTGGATATATTCCAGATATACACGGCAAATCAGAATGGGTATTTATTGAGGCAACGATTTTGTTGTTAGGCGGGATTGCATTGTTGCAATTCCGGAAAATAAAGAGGAAAATGCGAATTCGTGAGAACAATATGGAGGATACGCAGATAGAAGGGACGGTCGTGGATGTAGTGAATGGTTATGCTACAGCGATGCATGGCTATGGAAGGCTGATTGTTGAGTATTATGATCCATATGAACTATGTAAGAAAAGAATTGTTTTAGGACAGGATTTTAAGTTAAAAAAATACCCAATTGGAAAAAAATATACACTTTCATATTCCAGATCCATGCATGCGGCATACGATTTATGTAATAATCGTTTAGAAGATCGAAAGGACATATATTTTACGTTTATAGGGATAATAATGTGTTTGCTGGCTGTATTGTGTATCTTATTAGCATTAATTTTAATATGATAAAATAGTTGCGAGGATATTTGAGAACCTGAATCGTCAGGTTCTCTTTTTTGTGCAGAAAAACAAAATACTACTTGACATACAATACTATGCGACGTATAGTATATGGCATAAGGAGGTATACATATGGATATTCAATTAAAACGAGGCATGTTGGATGTATGCGTGCTGGCGGCAATCAAAGATGAAGATTCCTATGGATATCAGATCATCAAAGATATGAAACCGTATGTGACGATTTCGGAGTCGACGCTGTATCCGATTTTACGACGCTTAGAAGCAAATGCGTATCTGACGGTACAATCGGTGGAGCATAACGGACGACTTCGGAAATATTATCATATTACAGACGCAGGACGGGCGCGAATCGATGAGTTTCAGGAGGAATGGAAGGAACTAGAATCCATGTATCGGTTTATCGTTCGGGAAGAACCTATGAAGGAGGCAGAGAAACATGAATAAACAGGAATATTTGTCGGCGATCCGGGTGCGGATTCCGAAGATGCCGACGGAAGATATGGAGCGGTTCATCGCTTATTACAGTGAGATGATCGATGACCGGATGGAAGATGGCATGACGGAGGAAGAGGCGGTTGCCACGATGGATGCACCGGATGAAGCGGTGGATCAGATTCTGGAAGATACGCCACTTAGCAAAATCGTTAAGCAGAAGATCAAACCGACGCATCGTCTGCGTGCATGGGAGATTGTTCTGATTGTACTTGGTTCTCCAGTCTGGGTGCCGCTTCTGCTTACAGCCGGAATTCTGTTATTAAGTATGTTAGTTGTTGTATTTTCGCTATTGATTACATTTTATGCAGTAGTCATATCAGCAGCCGTCGCGGGAATCGCAGGAGTTTTAGCTGTGGTTCCATTTCTGATGATCAGCAATGTTCCGGCAGCGGTATTTATGCTTGGGTGCGGATTCGCAGGTGTCGGACTTACGATTCTGTTCTTTGTCGCAGTGAAGCCGGTAACGGTTGGATTCTGGAATCTGTGTAAGGCAGCTGTGAGCGGCATCAAAAGAAAGTTTGTTAAGGAGTGATAGATATGAGCAAGACAAAAAAAGCGGTTATCATTGGATCCGTGCTAGTCGGTATCGGTGTGATTATAGGATTTATCGGAATTGCAATAGGTGGATTCAAGGTTCCGAATGGAGCGGTCGATCTTACTACGATGAAAGCACTTCATGCCGAGAAGAAAACCGTGCAGATTGCGGATGCATTTGATAAAATAGAGATAGCCGGGGCAAGCAGCATGGATATCGAGATCTGCAAATCAAAGACCGGTAAGAATTATGTGGAGTATTATGATACGGATGATTGGACAAGTCATGTAGATGTGAAGGACCATGTGCTGAAATTCACAACGGACGACAAGGGCAAACATAAGGCGATTGTATCACTGGGATTTGGAAAAGATACGGTTGCACGGTTGTATCTGGCAGATGCGGAATACAAAGAAATCGCTGTAACAACCTTGAGCGGATATGTTACAATTCAGGATGTGAATGCAGAAACTGTAAATGTATCTGCATCCAGTGGAGATCTATATATGAAGAATATAAATGTCCCGGATTCCATTATGGCAACATCTTCTTCCGGAGATATGAATCTGGTAGATGTGACAGCAAAGCAGATAGAACTTGGAGCAAATAGTGGAGACATAGATCTGGAACGTTGTGATGCCGAGGAATTCGATATCACAACATCGAGCGGCGATGTCGATATGGAGATTACAGCGGGACGCACATATCGGTTTGAGACGAAAACCAATAGCGGAGATGTGGATGTTCCGGATGGAGATGCGGATTCCGACTATCTGTGCAAGATTGTAACATCGAGTGGCGATGTGGATGTGAAGCAGAAGTAGAGGTATATATGTTAGATATCATTATAGTAGAGGATAATCATGAAATCGGCGAGCTGCTTTCGGATTTCCTGCGGAAAGAAAATTATATAGTGAGCGTTGCAAAGGATGGAGAGGCTGCATTGGAGCTTTTTGAACGGTACGGAGCGAAGCTTGTGCTCTTAGATCTGATGCTGCCGGGGATGGATGGCTTTGCAGTCTGCTCCAAGATTCGAGAGACGTCCAATGCACATATTCTGATCGTGAGTGCCAAGACAGAAAAGAACGACAAATTAAAAGGCTTGAATCTGGGTGCTGACGATTACATTGAAAAGCCTTACGATATGGATATCCTGCTCGCGAAGATTCATGGTATCTTCAAACGCAAATACGCACAGGAGGAATTGATCTCCGGAACGATCCGTCTGAATACGGCGACACAGATGATTTATGTTGCAGATCAAAAGGTTGATTCCACAGCGAAGGAATTTGAGTTATTGAAATTGCTGATGGAAAATAAAGGCGTGACACTGAAAAAGGAATATTTGTTCCGCACGATCTGGGGCAGCGACAGTGAATCGGAGATGCAGACACTGACGGTACATATTAAGTGGCTCAGACAGAAAATAGAGAAAGATCCAAAACATCCGGAGCATATTATCACGGAATGGGGAACGGGGTATCGGTTTGAATAAATATCGTAGATTTGTAATAATTTTCTTATTGTTGGAAATCTGTCTGATAGGGATTTGCAACCTTTTTGTGGTACAAGCTCTGAAATCCAAGGATGAATATTCGTACCGGGTGGATGTGGCACGGTGTGTACAGGAGCTTGAAACAGGAATTCCTTTGGATCAGATTAAGTTGTCAGATTATCCGACACTTACACGGGTAAGCATTTTTGATGCGCAGGAAGTGTGCAACGAAGAGTACCGTGTGGAGGAAGTGCAGGGCAAGCTGTATCGGTTTTGTTACAGACGCACGGTGCAGTACGGAAGTATATGGAAACTGGATCTGGTGCTGGGCGCATTGTGGATCTGTACAGCGGCATTTCTGATACTGCTCGGAAGAAAACTGGTTCGTCCATTTGCGTCGATGGAAGGACTAACAACAGAACTTGCAAAAGGGAATCTGTCTGTACCAATCAAGGCAGAGAAAAGCCGTTTTTTCGGAAAATTCCTGTGGAGTCTGGATATGTTGCGGGAAAAGCTGGAGGCGGACAAGTTAAGAAGACTGGAGCTGGAGAAAGAGAAGAAGACACTCTTATTGTCGTTGTCGCACGATATACGCACACCACTTTCAGCGATTGAATTATACACACAGGCGCTGGAGGAAAATCTGTATGAAAATGAAGAAAAAAGGCAGCAGGCGATTGGCGGGATTCGCAAAAACACAGAGACAATTAAGAAATATGTAGGCGAGATCTCGGAAGCAGCACGGGAAGATTTCCTGAAGCTGGACGTGCAGCACGGGGAGTTTTATCTGTCGCAGATGATGCAGGCGTTGAAACTCTATTACAAAGAAAAATTCGCGGATTTACATACGGATTTTCAGATGGAGTCCTTTGCAGATTATCTGCTATATGGCGATCTGGACCGGGCAGTTGAAGTGGGACAAAACGTGCTGGAGAATGCAATCAAATATGGCGATGGAAAATACGTGCATATTTCTTTTTCCGAGGAAGAAGACCACAGCCTGATTACGATTGAAAATTCCGGGGATGGTCTCAAAGAAGAGGAAATGCCACATATTTTTGATGCGTTTTATCGTGGAAGTAATCACGCAGGTGTCCGCGGAAGCGGATTGGGTTTATATATCTGTAAGGAACTGCTTCACAAGATGGATGGAGATATCTATGCAAAGACAACGGAAACAGGCTTTGCAGTTACGATTGTACTTAGAAAAATGTAGGTGATTCCTGCATTTTTCTTTTTTTAGGATTATTTAATAATTTCCCTGTTATGATTGAGCCATAAACAAGGAAAGGGGCAGATTTATGTACTGGAATATCTTAAAGCGGGATATCAAACGGAAAAAGACGATGAATGTGATCCTGTTATTGTTCACAATTCTGGCAGCGGTTTTTGTTGCAAGTGGTCTGAACAATGTGGTCACTGTTATGAACGGAACTGATTATTTTTTTGAAAAAGCCGGGATCAAAGATTATGTGTTGTTCACGCAGAACGGAGATGGCGGCGTAGAGCAGATCCTGAAAACATCGGGATGTGTAAAGGATTACAGCATGGAAAAATGTATCTGGGGAACGAATGGAGATGTCACATATCAGGGCGAAAAATTGAAGGTAAAGAACAATTCCTTGTTGATACAATCGCTGGATACGACGCAGTTTCATTATTTTCTGGAAGATAATCAGGAGTTGACGGAGGTTGCGGATGGAGAAATCTATATTACTGCCGGAAGTTTTGCAAGAAATGATATGCACGTCGGAGATACGATCCGGATTCAGATGAAAAACATAGACAAGACATTTCGCGTAGCAGGCGAAATCAAAGATGCGCTGCTTGGTTCTGACCTTATGGGAAATACAAGACTGCTGCTTAGCGACAATGATTTCAAAGCATATGAATCGGACAAATCGTTGGAACCTTATCTTGGGAGAATCTTTCAGGTGGAGACGGATGATACAGGGACACTTTCAGCGGAATTGGCAAGCGCAACCAATATATTGTTTTCTTCAGAGAGAGCCACAATCCGCCTGTCGTATGTTATGGATATGATTCTGGCGATGCTTGTGCTTGTGCTGAGTATCTGCCTGATCATTGTATCCTTTGTGATTTTGAAATTTGTGATTACATTTTCCATCCGGGAGGAATTTCGTGAGATTGGCGTGATGAAGGCGATCGGTATCCGAAATGCGAAGATACGGCGCCTGTATATTGTGAAATATCTGGCAATGGCAATCGTAGGCGGAACAGTCGGATTTTTTGTGAGCATTCCATTTGGCAATCTGCTGATCGCATCTGTCTCGAAAAAGATGGTGCTTGGCAATGAGGGTGGGTATCTCTTTAATGCAATCGGCGTGTTGGCTGTGATTGGTCTGATGGTTGGATTTGCGTATCTTTGCACAGGAAAGGTCAGAAAGCTGACGCCGGTTGACGCGATACGAAACGGACAGACGGGAGAACGATATCACAAAAAATCATTCTATCGGTTAAGTAAAAGTCGCGCGCGTACACCATTTTATATGGCACTGAATGATATATTGAGTGCACCACGCCGGTTTATTACAATCGTGTTGCCATTTTTTATCTGCTCGGTATTTATGCTTGGCGTTGTGATGGTGACATCGACGATGCAGAGTAAGAGTATGATCACCTGTTTTGGAAAGGAATCGGATATCTATATCACGGATCCCAAAATGATGAAACCGGTTCTTCTGGATAAGGATCAAGAGCCCGTCCTGCAGGAGAACTATCGGGCGATTGCGGATGAGTTGGAAGCTGCAGGTATGCCGGTGGATAAGGTAAGCATGGAAGTCTGGTACAAGTATGCCTGTGAGGCAAATGGAAAGTTATATTCTGTGTTATTCCAGCAGAATACAGAGACGCATACGACGGATTATACATATGAGAAGGGAACTCCACCACAAAATGCGTATGAGATAGCCATTACGCCGATGATCGCCGATCAGCTTGGCGTGGATATCGGAGATACCGTGACGATTGATTTTGGAACGGAGAAACGTGACTGTGTTGTGACAGCGTTATTTCAGACGATGAATCAGTTGGGGAAAGTTGGACGGCTCCACGAAGAGGCACCGACTTCAATGAAGTATGCGACGACAATGCCGGGCTTTCAGGTTGATTTTTCAGATCATCCAGATGAGAAGGAAATTCGGACACGTGTAAAGAAAATCAAGGAACTGTATGGAATTACCGGAGTGTTTGATGCTGCGGGATATTGTGTAGACTGCATGGGCGTTGGGGATACGATGGATACGGTCTGTCTGCTGCTTTTGGTGATAACAGGAATCGTCGTTATTCTCGTGACGGTTTTGATGGAACGGTCGTTTATATCTACGGAACATGGACAGATTGCACTTTTGAAAGCGATTGGATTTTCCAATCGAAGCATCTTCCGGTGGCATGTAATACGGATCATGCTGGTTGCAGGGTTCGCAGAAATCCTTGCAGTTGTGCTGACCAGACCAATTACGAAACTGTGGTGTGATCCAATCTGGGCGATGATGGGAGCGACAAATGTAGATTATTATTTCAGTCCGGTAAGGATCATCCTGATCTATCCGGGTATCGTGCTTGCGATTACATGGATTGCAGTCAGCGTGACCGCATTTCATATACGCAGGATTCGTGGCACAGACATTGTAAATGTAGAGTAGGAGCGCACTTGGAAAATGAAATCGGAAAGGGTATAAATTATGGCGAAAATATTGGAAGTAACAGATTTGTGCAAAACATATGTGATTGACAAGCGGCAGAATAACGTTCTTCGAAATGTGAACTTTGAAGTGGAAGAGGGCGATATGGTAGCAATCATGGGACCTTCTGGTTCCGGAAAGTCGACACTGCTTTATTCAGTATCGGGTATGGATGTGCCGACAAGCGGAACGGTTTGCTTTGCAGGCAGAGATATTGCGAAGCTGTCACAGACGGAGCTTGCGAAGGTGCGGCTGGATGAGATGGGATTTATCTTCCAGCAGATGTATATGATGAAGAATCTGACGATACTGGATAACATTCTGCTTCCGGCAATGGAGAGTAAAAAGGATGAGCGGTCGCGTGCCGAGAAGGTTGCATTTGCGGAAGAACTGATGCGGAAACTGTCAATCATAGAGGTTGCAGACAATGATATCAATGAGGTTTCCGGGGGACAACTGCAGCGGGCGTGTATCTGCAGAAGCATGGTGAATCATCCGAAGCTTCTTTTTGCAGATGAACCGACCGGTGCATTGAACCGGGCTGCATCAACAGAGGTTATGGATGCACTTGGGAAGCTGAATCGCGAAGGAACAACGATTATGATGGTAACGCATGATGCCAAGGTTGCATCCTGTTGCAAGAGAGTCTTATATATATTGGATGGAACGATCAAAGGGGAATACAAAGCTCCGGAGGATGAGAATTTATCGGATGCAGACCGCGAACGCAGGTTACAGAACTGGTTGTTGGATCTGGGGTGGTAGAAATATTGTATGTAATGTGAAAACTATATGAACTTTATTCGTATGGTTGACATGGTATTTAAGAGTATGGTACAGTAGCCATACTCTTTTTTAACACACAAATCATTATAACGCGGATGTGTTCCATCAGTTTTTTGTAACGTATAAAAGCAACTTGTAAACAGGCACTAAATCCGCTATACTAGCATTAGGAAAGGCGGTGGAAGGATGGAAGATATGCAAAATCAGGAACTATGTATTTTACTTGACAGTATTCTTGCCTTACTGGAAACTGGCAATGCAGACAAAGCAAAAGAGATTATACAAAATGCAATCAATCGGATTGACAGAGGTATGACAAGTAGTTCTAAGGAGTAATATACAAGAAGAGCAGATATCATAAGGTATCTGCTTTTTTATTTGACGCACGATATAAAAATAAATATACTTAGGAATGGAATCTATTTGACGCACGACAAATAAACATAAAGGAATCAATAGTTAAGATGAGCAAACAAAAGAGAAAAATATTGCGACGAGTCACAAGCCGGCACTTATTGGCTTGGGCGTGGCAGTCAGTTATAAATGGAAACACAATACATTTTTGAGTATCCTGCTTGGAACAGTCTGTTATATGGTGCTTCTGCGGATTTTCTAGTTTGCACATAAAAAATGGCTAAAAATCAGGGGTTGCAACCATCGGTTGACAAATTGTCCGTGCGGCTTTCTTGTGTGTAACGGAGAAAATTCGTACGATAAGAACATCAAATATGCCATGCGGATGGCAGGAGGAGGCGCTTATGATATTAGCGGATAAGATTATTAACTTGCGAAAAAAGAATGGTTGGTCTCAGGAAGAACTGGCACATAAATTAGGAGTGAGCCGGCAGTCCATTTCCAAATATGAAGGGGCACAGGCAGTTCCGGATTTAGATAAAATATTGAAGCTTAGTCAGATCTTTGGTGTGACGACGGACTATCTCATTAAAGATGAGATGGAAGAGGAGATTTATACCGGGGAGGATTCTTATGAAGAAGACAAACCACAGTATAAAGTGACAATGGAAATGGCAAGTGAATTTTTGCAGATCATAAAAGAGGCTGCAAAAAGAATCGCATTTGCAACGTGGCTCTGCGTGATATCACCAATCTGTCTGATCGTGTTAGGGGCAGCCAGCGAAGTGGAAGCGTTTGGAATCGGAGAAGACTTTGCAGGTGGAGTTGGAATGTGTGTGATGTTCATACTGGTTGGAATTGCGGTTGCAATTTTTGTATGTACCGATATGAAACAGAAGAAATTTGAATTCTTAGAGACAAAATGTTTCGAGACAGAATATGGTGTGACAGGAATGGTGAAGGAGCGCAAAGAACAGTTCCATGAGCGATATGTCCGTTACAATGTGATTGGTGTTATATTGTGCATTTTCTCTGTGATTCCGCTCTTTGGCGGTATAGCTATATTCGGTGATCGGGACTTCCCGATTGTATGTATGGTAGGGATTATGCTGTTTCTGATTTCTTGTGGTGTATATTTCTTTGTGCTGGGAGGAACGCAGATGGCTGCCATGGAGAAGCTTCTTGAAGAAGGCGATTATACAAGGGAAAAAAAGAAAATCAGCGACAAGATGGGTGCATTTTCACTTGCGTATTGGCTGGGTTCAACGGCAATTTATCTTGGTATCAGCTTTATCACAAATGACTGGGGAGATACTTGGATTGTGTGGCCGATTGTAGGTGTATTATATGCGGCTGTACGTGTGATTGTGGAGCATGTATGCAGTAAGGAAAAATAGCTATTATATATGTGAAAGAGCTGTTGCTTAATTTGAGGCAACGGCTCTTTTTTATTTCCAAAATAGTGGTTGACTATTTTTTTTTTACTACTATAATAGTTCTAAAAAGAACTAATTGAAAGAGGGAATCGAGAAATGAAACTTCAGACGCCATCCAATGTCTTTGACATGACGAAATGTCTGATGAAACTACAGGAGAAATATCTGGAAAGTGTGCGGTATGAGTTTAATCTTAGCCGCATCGAGGTTATTATTCTAACGTTTCTGCATAATAACCCTTCCTATGATTCTGCGCGGGATATCGTGGAATTTCGGATGCTGCAGCGGGGAAATGTGTCTGCGGCTGTCGATACTCTGGAGAAAAAGGGTTATCTGACACGATATACAGATTCGGATGACAAACGGATTATACACCTGAAACTTACGGAACAGACAGAAGATATTGTCCGTGTTATTGAAGAAAAACAGGAAGCCCTTGTATCGTGCATCTTTGCGGGATTTTCGGAGGATGAAAAGAAGAATTTTGCAGCGTATAATGCACGGCTGTATCAAAATGTAATGTCACATTTGAAATAAGGAAAAATAATCAAGTATATAGTAGAAATGAGGAAAAGAAATGAAACAACAAAATGAAAACGAGGAATTGAATGCAACATCCGTGTCCGCACAATCCGACCGTACATTCTTAGCGACCGAGCCAATCGGCAAGCTGCTTGCAAAGCTGGCGCTGCCGACGATTGCGGCACAGTTAATTAACATGTTATATAACATCGTTGACCGTATCTATATTGGACATATCCCGGACACGGGGGCGATGGCACTGACCGGCGTGGGTGTCTGCATGCCACTGATCATGATTATAACCGCCTTTGCGGCATTAGTTGGAAATGGCGGCGCACCTCGTGCGACGATCTTCATGGGTAAAAATAAGAAAGACGATGCGGAGAAAATCCTTGCCAATTGTTTTACGATGCAGATACTCTTATCCGTTATTCTGACGGTAGTTTTGCTGATCTGGAACCGGGATTTCCTGCTCGCTTTTGGTGCAAGTGCCAACACGATTGAGTATGCGACATCGTATATGAATATCTATGCACTCGGAACGATCTTTGTTCAGCTGACTCTTGGCATGAATGCGTTTATCACAGCGCAGGGTTTTGCGAAGGAAGGCATGCTGTCAGTTCTGATCGGTGCAATCGCGAACATTATATTGGATCCGATCTTTATCTTTGGTCTTCATATGGGTGTCCGGGGAGCTGCACTTGCAACAGTGATTTCCCAATGTTGCTCCTGCATCTGGGTAATAAGTTTTCTGTTCGGGAAGCGGACAATGCTCCGTATCCGCGGCAAAAACATGGGATTAAAGGCAGCTTATATCCTTCCGTGTCTGGCACTCGGCTCTGCGATTTTTATTATGCAGGGCAGCGAGAGTATTATATCGGTATGCTTTAATTCTTCTCTCCTGAAATACGGTGGGGATATCGCAGTCGGTGCGATGACGATCTTAACAAGTGTGATGCAGTTTGCGATGCTTCCTCTGCAGGGCTTGGGACAGGGCGCCCAGCCGATTATCAGCTACAATTATGGTGCGAAAAATGCATCCAGAGTCCGGGCTGCATTTAAACTATTGCTGAGGGTCAGCCTGCTATATTCCACGATTCTGTGGTTGTTTATTATGTGCTTCCCGAAGGTTTTCGCATCGATTTTTACGACGGATGCAGCCTTGATTGCATTTACCAAGGATGCGCTCCGTTATTACCTTGCAGCATTATTCATGTTTGGTATCCAGATTGCCTGTCAGATGACATTCAATGCGCTGGGAAATGCACCGGCATCCATTCTTGTTGCGATTATGCGTAAATTTGTGCTCCTGCTCCCGCTTATTTTCATTCTGCCGCATATCATTACAGCAGATAAGACGATGGCTGTTTATCTGGCAGAGCCGATCGCGGACGTGCTTGCGGTGACATTTACATCAATCCTGTTTTCGTTCCAGTTTAAGAAGGCGTTGCGCGAGATGGAAAAATAAGATTGACAGCCCGGCAATACGGGCGTATAGTAACATACATAAAAGGGGAATGAAGTTCTCCCTCGGGTAACCGGAACTGCTTATAAAGCTGATGACTTCTACGATATTGATCGCAGAAGGTGTCAGCTTTTTTTGAGCTTTCTGTGAGGGTTAAAATTCCAAGGAGGAAAAAATGTTAACATCACTTGCACTTATCTTTCTGGTCGGACTTGCCATGTCCGCCATCTGTAAACAGATCCGCCTGCCGGGCATCATCGGCATGCTGGCGACAGGAATCGTACTCGGCCCTTATGTGCTGGATCTGTTGTCCCCATCGATACTTGGAATCTCTGCAGATCTGCGGAAATTAGCACTTATCATCATCCTGCTCAAGGCAGGATTGTCGTTGAATCTGTCGGATCTGAAGAAGGTCGGACGTCCGGCAATCCTGATGTCGTTTGTGCCGGCATCGTTTGAAATCTGCGGGTATATTCTGTTTGCACCGATGATCCTCGGTGTGACGCGCGTAGAGGCAGCAGTTATGGGTGCCGTCATGGGTGCGGTCTCCCCAGCCGTCGTTGTACCGCGTATGGTGAAACTCATGGACGAAGGTTATGGAACGAAGAAAGGTATCCCACAGATGATATTGGCGGGAGCGTCGTGTGACGATATCTTCGTGATCGTGCTGTTTACCACCTTTCTGCAGATGGCGCAGGGAGGACATGCAAATGCGAAGGATTTTATCAATATCCCCATCTCAATCGTGTTAGGAATCGTACTCGGTTGTATCGTCGGCTATCTGCTGTACCGGTTCTTCGAGCTTGCGTATAAGAAGAATCACTGCGTGCGTAACTCAACGAAGCTGATCGTGATTTTAGGTATGTCGTGTCTGCTTCTTGCAATCGAGGAGTGGGTGTCTGAATATGTGGCAGTGTCCGGACTTCTGGCAGTTGTCAGTATGGCATGTATGCTCAAGGTGAAGAGCACGACATTTGTATCCAAGCGGTTGTCGGAGAAATTCGGTAAGCTGTGGATTGCGGCGGAAGTAATTTTGTTTGTGCTGGTTGGTGCGGCAGTCGATATCCGGTATATGGCAAAGGCGGGGGCAATGGCGCTTTTGATGATCGGGGCAGCGCTGCTGTTCCGCGCGGTCGGTGTCTGCATCTGTATGCTTGGCACGAAGCTTACGTGGAAGGAACGGGGATTCTGTATTATTGCGTATCTTCCGAAGGCTACTGTGCAGGCGGCGATTGGGTCAGTCCCTCTGGCAGCGGGGCTTTCCTGCGGTACACTTGTGCTTTCCGTTGCAGTCATGGCAATCGTGATCACAGCACCGATCGGCGCGCTCGGTATCGACAGCACATATAAACATTTACTGGAAAAAGAATAAACATGGGACTTTTTCCCGTGCTGAATCATCTAATAGGTGTATGGACATACAGAATATAAAACTCCGGAGGGAAGGGAGTGGAACACATGAAGAAAGAAGCCTTTGGCGAACTTGTGATTTCGAACCAGGAAAGCTGGTATCGAATTGCCAAAAGCTACTTATGCAATGATGCGGACTGCGCCGACGCGATTCAAAATGCAATCGTGCATGCATTTGAGAATCTATGCAGTCTGCGCAATGATAAGTATGCGAAAACATGGTTTATAAGAATTCTGATTAACGAATGTCATCAGGTCATGCGAGATAATAAGAAGGTCGTAACTTGGGAGGAATATCAGGAAGAAGGTCGGGAAGCGGAATACATACGAGGGTACGGACAGTATTCGGAATTGTATGAAAGCATCATGCGGCTGAAGGAGAATGAACGAACCTGCATTATTTTGTATTATTTTGAGGAGTACAGCATTCGGGATATCGCGCAATGTTTGGAGTCCACCGAATCGGCAGTCAAGAAACGTCTGGTGCGGGCAAGAGAGCATTTGCGAGGAATATTAAAGGCGAAATCGGCATGAAGGTCAGAACACCGGGATGATTGAAACGGGTAAAGGAGGTAATGTGTTATGGATATTGATAGAAATAAAATCAATGAGATAAAATCAGAGTGTCTGCAAATGCCGGATTATATCCGGGATATGATCGAGGAGACGGTCGAACAGCAGTTGAAGAAAAAGCAGCATCACAGTAAGAAAATGTGGAGAGTTGCAGCCGCGATTCTTGCTTTTGCCTGTGTGGGAGGCGGAACCACACTGGCTGCTACAAAGTTATACAAAATGCATCTGGAGCATCAGGGTAAATATGGCTCTACATTGATCTATGGAGAGGCAACCAATACCGATGCAACGGATACCGATGCGGAAGTGGATCAGAATGCACTTTATACCTTGGATGTTTCCTATGTACCGGACGGTATGAAGGTAGATGGATTAGATGATATTTATGCAGATGGAAATAATTATGTGAATAAAGTAGTGCTCTTCCCGGAGGATTCGCCATTTATAGGTGGTGTTTCGTTCTGGTTCCTGAAAATGCCGACAGATCAGCAGGTTTCGTTTGATGAAACACATGTTATTTCAACCAAGGAACTGGATATCGATGGGAAACAGGCAATTGTGATAGAAAGACAGGTTCTGGAATCTGCCATCCGGGAGGTTCAGTATGAGCTGTATGTTACATATGAAAATAACTATCTACTGGACATGGTTGTGTTTGATGACACAGAGCTTGATACGGCCATAGATATTGTAAAAGGATTGAAACTCACCTCAACCGATGATCCGGAGGCAAAACGCAGAATCGTGGCGGAAGAATATACAGGGCAGGTGGAAGCAGATGCAGCGCCTGTTTATGAGGCAGACGAAAACGCTGGTAAGAAGAACAGATTCACGGAAACTTCGAAAGAATCAATGGAAGAACATATGCATCAGGTTGGAGAAAGCTTCAATGTACCGCAGTCTTCCCTGACGGCAAAGGTATCTAAGGTGGAATTACTGGATTCCCCGGATGCGATTGATGCAGCCTATGCTCTCGATCCGGTAAAGACGGATGAAGAAGGAAAGCTTGTTAACAATGTGATCGCATATGAGAAAAGTGGAAATGGTATAGATCAATTAGATGAGGTTGTAGAAACCAAGGAAGTAAAGGAAAAGATCCTATACATCGAGGTTGCGTATACGAACACGAGTGACCAACAGACCGGAGATACCATGTTCCAATGCGGCCTGCTCTGGGCGAAGGAAACCGGAGATGGCTATGAAACGGTTGACGTCTATGCGAAGGATGATGTGGATTATGATAGTTACTATGGACAGAATTATCGTATTTCCGATGTACCGATTTATTTCTATAACGGAAAAAGTGCAGAGGAGAAAAATCATCTGATCCGGGTTCAGCCGGGTGAAACAAGAACGGTCACATTGGCATTCCTTGTAACGGAGGATGAGCTGCCGTATCTGTATCTTGATCTTTTCTCCGGAAATGCCGACTATACACAATTTAGTCAATCGGCATTGCAGTATGGATATGTAGATATCCGGCAGTAGTTATACGGAAAATGAAAACGCTGTATACGGGAACGTATACAGCGTTTTTTGAATTATTTACAACACTTTTTTTATTTTGTAGATGATATATAGAGATTTAATAATTTCAATGCTGTATCCTGTATCTGGGGGGAGCATTCTTCTAAATGTTCTAATATTTCACTTTTATAATCATCAAAAAAGGCTGGCTCCTCTGTCAGAATATCATTGGGCGTTATGTGAAGTACGGAGCATATCTTCAATAATGTCTCAAGCCGCATATTTACATTTCCGCGTTCAATATCTGCATACGTCCGGTCGGATAAGCCGGCAGCTTCTGCAACTTCAATCTGTGTCATATTCATTTTTTTTCGAAAATATAATAGTTTATTACCTATTGTATGAAGGTCTGAGATTATCATATGGACACCTCCTTATTCACGTATATAGGAATTATACTTCTTATTTATCTTGACAAACAGGAAGTATAACTGTACAATAACTGGAAGAAAACTTCCTATAAATAAGAAGTGTACCCGCTTTGTACAGGGAAAATACGGAGGATGAAATGAATGAGGCAAACAGAGGATTAAATGCGAATACTTTAAAACTGATTGCTGTTATTGCAATGGTCGTGCAGCATGTGACCGTCATGTTTTACCCTGAAGAAAATGCATTGCACTGGAGTTTATATGCAGTTGGAAGAATTACCGCACCAATTATGTGTTTTATGATCGTTGAGGGGTATTATCATACATCGAATATAAAAAAATATCTGCTGCGATTGTTTATTGCTACATTGCTTTCGCATGTTCCACATGCACTTGCATTTGGATTCTCACCGTTCCGTTTTTGGAAAGTAACAAGCATTATGTGGTGCCTGTTTTTGGGATTGCTTGCACTTGTGATTTATGAGAAGAAAGAAATTCCAATATTTTTCCGTTTGCTGGCGGTTGGTGTCAGTTGTATTCTCTCTTACCCGGGGAACCTGAATTGTATCGTTGTTTTGTGGATTCTGGGATTTGGCGTATTTCATGATAGCAACCGGAAGAAATACACGGCGTTCTTTTTGGTTATGTTGTGTTATCTTGCGGAGTTCTGGGTGATTGATGCGCAGGGCATTCCGTGGATTCGACTGGTATCACTGGCAGCCATTCCATTTTTGTTATTGTATAACGGGACATTGGGAAAAAAACGGAAATGGATACAGTATGGTTATTATCTTTTCTACCCAGTTCATTTTTTAATTCTGTATGGAATAAAAATGCTATTAGGTTAAGGATGATATAAATTTTATAAGGACAAAGGAGCAACAAAAATGAGTAACTATAGTTTTGCAGTACGGACAAAAAGATGGATTCGATTTTCAATCAATTACATAAAGGAGAGAATCCGTGGACTGGATTTCAGTATGGTTTATGTTGGTGAGATTCAGAAAAATGTTGCGGAATTTCACGGTTACAGCATGACGGATGAGAAAGATATGAAGCGGATGTTGAAGGCAATTCCTGTGAATCCGAAAGAAACTGCATTTTTGGATGTTGGATGTGGAAAAGGAATCTGTATGAAATGTGCCGTTGAAAGCGGTTATGGAAAGGTTGCAGGGTTAGATCTCGATCAGCATCTGCTGGATATCGCAAAAAAGAATATGTCTATATTGAAGATGGATGTAACATTGATCAATGCAAATGCGATAGAGTACGATGGCTATGCCGATTATGATGTGTTCTATTTCTATAATCCGTTTGGCAGAAGCATTTTCGAGCAGGTAATTGAAAAAATCAAGGAAAGTCAGCAGGTTAGAAATCGGGAAATCTGGGTGGCATATTATCATCCTGTATTTAGTGAACTGTTTGATAAGGCTGGATTTAGTCTAAAAAATGAAGTGAAGGATAAATCCAGAGATACAACAACGAAGTTCTATTATCTGCCTGCTCTTAAACATGAGTAAAATGCTCCAATATTGACAAGTTCTGCCAAGGTACTTACACTAGATATGAGAAAATCAAATAGAAAGAAGTGTATTTATGACAGAAGAGAAAACAAAGACTAGTAAAGAGCAGCACTTGGCGGTACGACTTGTCGTATATTTCATTGGGTTATTTATTATGACACTTGGCATTTCCATGTCGGTGAAATCGAACTTGGGTGTATCCCCGGTCAGCTCCATTCCCTACACGATTACCTGTATCTTTGGTTTGGAAATGGGTAAAGCGACCATTGTATTTCATGCATTTTTAGTAATTCTGCAAATCCTTATTCTGCGAAAAAATTTTAAGTGGAAGAATTTGTTACAGGTTGTGGTTGGCGTTGTATTTGGATATTTTACAACATTTTCCAATCATTTATTTACGTATTTACCGGCACCACCCAATATGGCAATTCGCTTGTTGATGATGGTAGGCAGTACAATTTTGATTGCAACAGGTATCTTCTTTTATCTGCCGGCAGATATCATACCGCTGGCTGGTGAGGGTGCTATGAAAGCAATCTCGGATAAGACAGGAATCGTATTCAGCCGTGTCAAGATCGGTTTCGATGTGACGATGGTTGTGATCTCGCTCATATCCTGTCTGGCGGTTTTGCACAAGCTTGGTTCCGTCGGTATCGGAACTGTGATCGCTGCGATCTTAGTCGGTGTGAACCTTGGCTTTATCACGAAGCTGTTCGGAAAACAGCGTGACCGGCTGCTTCATCGTGACACCGGACTGCATCTGGATTAAGTCCACCACAAGGCATTTAATTATAAAGTTATAAAGTGACAAAACTGTCACTTAGTTTGTCACGCCTCCGTAATGTATGTTCGATATAATGTATGTGTAAGCACAGGAAGTTTGTACTTACACATATTTTTTTGATTAACTACGGGGGAGCGATATGGAAAACTACACCAGACTTTCAATCAAATATCTAAAGTTTCAGAAAAAGCGGACAATCCTGACGATCTTAGGCGTTGCTTTAGCGTCAGGAATTCTGTTCGTGATATTAACCTTGTATTTCAGTAACTTCATCAATACACGCGATGCACTTCGCAAGCAGGCAGACTACGAGATCGTGCTTTTGCCGGAGCAAAAGCACGATGTCTCGGCATTGCTCAAACAGGATTTTGTGAAGAGTGCGTATCGTGGCAAATACTACGATTATTATTCAAATTCCTATATCGAAAACGCAATTTATATCAATGTGAAAAATCCTTACCGATTGGATGCAAATAAAGAAACGATCGAGCAGACGTACGGTGTGAAAGCACAATTAAATCAACAGCTCGCAGCCTACTATCTGCAGGGCGATACCGGAAACGATACATATATTATTCTTCTGATGTTCCTGCTTTTGTCGTTCGTGATTGCAGTCATCGGAGTCGGAATCATCCGGACGACGATCCAGTTGAATACGATGGAGCAGATCAAAGATTACGGAATCCTGCGTTGCATCGGAGCAACACAGGGACAGCTAAAAAGTGTGATATTCCGGATGGGATGTATGCAGGAGCTGCTTGGAATCCTTGGCGGAATTGTGATCGGCTTCCCGATCGCATATCTGGTTGGTTTATCCATGAACATCAAGGTTCGTCCACATGTGCTTCCGTTTCTGTATGTGCTTGTCGTGTTTATCGGGGATCTGTTCTTCGTCATGGATGAGAATGGAAAGCTGGTAAAGAAGATTTCTCCGATTGAGGCGGTGCGAGGACAGACGAGTGGCAAACGGAAGATTAAGGCACGCAAGCAGAGTATCTTCGGGAAGATCTTCGGCGTGCAGGGGGATTATGCATATAAGAATCTGATGAGTAACAAACGTCGGTTCTTGAAAACAATTTTTACATTTGCCTTATCGATTGCAGCGTTTATCACGATTGCGACGATTTTCACTTCGTTTGTACAGATGCAGAAGCAGATTGCACCTTCTTACGGAGAGTATCAGGTGTATTTCTTCAACGAGGCAAATGACGAAGAGACTGTGGATGCAGTAAAATCAGTACTTCCAAACGAAGAGACACTCACAGACATTGCACAGAACAAAGAAGTGAAGGATGTGAAAGCGGTATATGCAGCGACTATGAAGGCCGCGGACTTCAAAGAATTCCGGACACATTTCACAGAGGATTTTCGGAAGGAAACATTGGAGGGGCAGATCGTTGAACGGTTGGAAACAAGTGAGAAATATAAAGACAGTGCATCGCCGGTGGACCGCGTGAGTGTGATTGGATACGGAGAGGAAGAGTATCAGGAATATGCGTCATATCTGGTCGAAGGAACGCTGGATGTCGATGAGAACGGAATTGTACTTGTGCAGACTGTGGAAGCAACGTTGGATGAAGGCATGGATGACGAATCCTATGATGCGATTGATCTGATTGCATCAACGGTGGAATATCCGGCGACGGATTATAAGCTTGGCGATACGATTAAACTTTCGTGGGGCAATGACAAGAAGGTATATGAGATTCAGGGCATTGTCCGGATAGATAAGGATAAATTGCAGACAAAAGGATTCGTAAAGTGTATTGTGCCACTGGCAAATTATTTCCGGATGACCGGACTTGGCAAATCAGATTCCACGGGTGTGAAATGTAAGCTGCGTTCGGACAATATCTCAGCTTCGTTGACATCAAAGCTGGTGAATGTGCTGGATAACTCAATGGGAGATTACTCGTATCCGGATGCTATTTATTCCGGAGCATTGTTTAGTACATCAATCAGTGCAATCAAATATATTCTGGCGTTTGTAATTGTAATTTTGTGCGTGAGTTCTTTGAATATCGTCAATACGACAGCAAGCAATCTCTATCTGCGTCGGCAGGAATTTGCACAGCTTCGTGCAATCGGCGTATCGGTGCGGGAACTTCGGAAGATGGTAATGCTCGAAGGTGTGATCTCCGTTATCTGTGCAAATGTGGTTGGTGATGTGCTAGGCTTTGCGGTTATGATGCCGCTTGCGAAAGCCGCGCTGGTGCTGTTCATGGTGAAGCTTACCTTCCCGATTATCGGAGCGGTGATTGGATTTGTACTATCGGTACTTGTGATGTGTGGATCCATCTATATACCGATGAAGCGGATGTCAAACCGGATCGCGGATGATCTGAATGCAGCCGGAGATTGATGTGGAGCCGGATTGAGGCTGAATTGGGGGAAAAGTTGAAAAAAAGAATATTTGCTCCAACGGGCAGAAGGAAGAAGCAAGCAGGCTTGGAGTAAAGAGTGTATATGAAGAGTGGTTGCTCCAATGGCAAAACTGGAGGATGAAGCAGACTTGGGGCAAAGAGATAGAAAACAGTACATTTGCTCCAACAGGCAGAAAAGTGAAGCAAGCAGGCTTGGAGTAAAGAGTGGATATGAAGTATTGTTGCTCCAATGGCAAAACTGGAGGATAAAGCAAAGCTGGGGCAAAGAGATAGAAAACAGTACATTTGCTCCAACAGGCAGAAGGAAGAAGCAAGCAGGCTTGGAGTAAAGAGTGGATATGAAGAGTGGTTGCTCCAATGGCAAAACAAGTGAAGCAAGCAGGTTTGGAGTAAAGAGTGGATATGAAGTATGTTTGCTCCAATGGCAAAACTGGAGGATGAAGCAGGCTTGGGGCAAAGAGATAGAAAACAGTACATTTGCTCCAACAGGCAGAAAAGAGAAGCAAGCTGAATTGGAGGAAAAAGTTGAAAAAAAGAATATTTGCTCCAACAGGCAGAAGAGACAAGCAAGCAGAACTGGGGCAAAGAGATAGAAAACAGTACATTTGCTCCAACAGGCAGAAAAGTGAAGCAAGCTGAATTTAGGGGAAAGTTGAAAAAAAGAATATTTGCTCCAACAGGCAGAAAGAAGAAGCAAGCTGGATTGGGGGAAAAGCTGAAAAATAGAACATTTACTCCAACAAAAAGAAAAGAAGAGAAAAACAGGTAGGAGTAAAGAAACAGAAAAAAGAAGAATTGCTCCAACAAGAGAAATACATAACAAAAAGAAGATATCAGGAGGGAAATCAATATGGATATTGTAAAGATGGAACATGTCACAAAGATATATGGAAGCGGAGACACACGGGTTTGGGCGCTCGATGATGTGAATCTGACCGTGCAAAAAGGAGAAAGTCTGGCGGTGGTCGGAGCATCCGGCTCCGGCAAGTCCACATTGCTGCATGTCATGGGCGGTGTCGACACGGTTACGAATGGCAAGGTAATCGTGGACGACCGGGACATCACAACATTGAAGGATGAGGAAATGTCGGTGTTCCGCCGGAGAAAGATTGGATTTGTATTTCAGTCGTATCATCTGATTCCGGTTCTGACTGTGGAGGAGAATATTCAGATGCCGATTCTGTTAGATCACAAGAAACCGGATAGGGAGTACATCGACCATGTCATTGAGATGCTTGGTTTGAAAGACAGACGGAAGCATCTGCCGAACCAGTTGTCCGGCGGACAGCAGCAGCGCGCGGCAATCGCGCGGGCACTTGCAAACCGCCCGTCTCTGATCCTTGCCGATGAGCCGACCGGAGCACTTGATTCCACAAATGGAAATGAAGTTATGGCGTTGCTGCAGGACTCTGTAAAGAAGCTGAATCAGACACTTGTGCTGATCACACATAACATTGACCTTGCCAGAGAGGCAGACCGCATCGTGCGGATCACAGATGGTAAGCTGACTGAGGAGTGAGCAGGGAAAATCAATAAGTCGTCAGAAAAATGAACTTTAGCTAAGTGAGAAAAATTCAGGAATATCTAAAAAACAGAGGAAAAACAGGGCAGCAGCCCGATTAAATGATCAATGGAATGAAAGTTTGACTGTATACACGGAACGTATGATGCGGGAAATAAAACAGATTACAAAAAGGCATACTTAGCGATAGAAATATAAATGAAACGAAAGATGCGGGAAAGAAAACAGGGCAGAATGAAAGGAGAGAAAATGATGGAAAATAAGTCAGGATGGAAAAATCAACAAAGCAAACATCAAAGAAGAAATCACTGTGTAAGAGAGATTATCCTTGCTATTCTGGTAGTTTTGAGTGTAGCCGCAACTGTATGTCCGTATTCCGTACAGGCGGCGACACCGAAGGTACTGGTTTCCGGTTATAAAGTATCGACAGCAACAATTTATTCCGGTGATAACTTTGATCTGACTCTGGATATTCAGAATACTTCCAAGAACAAAGTCAAAAACATGAAAGTAACGGTCGCTTCCGAAGGCGGCGAGATTATTCCACTTTCCGGAACCGGAAGCGTTTATGTGGCAGAGATTGCCGGAAATGAGACGAGCAAGCAGACATTTTCCATGGCAGCGGCCGCAGGACTTGCAGAGAAGACGTACAAGCTTTCGGTGAAGATGGAGTATGAGAATACTTCCGGCGAGGCATTTGAGATGGAGGATACGTTGTATCTTCCGGTATATCTGAAACAGCGGGTATCCGTGACCGATGTCATGACCGATGATGCGAAGGTTGGTGATGATGTGGAGATTACCGCCCAGGTGAATAACCTTGGGGAAGGGACACTCTACAATGTAAATGCGCGCGTGGAAGGAAAACACGTGGAGAAACAGGAGACCTACATCGGCAATATCGAAACAGGAAAAAGCGGTAGTATAGATCTTCTGGCAAAGGCAATCGCTGTGACAGATTTTGACGAAATGGCAAAGGCAGAAGACTGGATCATCGTGACCTACGAAGACCGGAATGGAGATAAGCACGAAGAAAAAGTGGATGTATCCTTCTACATTGAGACAGTCGATTATGAAGATCTGGAAGTCTTAAAGGAAGCACCGGAGAAAGACAGTCCTGCCATATGGCAGATTATCTTGATCTGCGCCTGCGTACTTGCAGTTGGTGTATTCGTGGGTGTAACTATTAATAAAAAGCGTTCACGATAAGGTGAAATGGAGAAATCGCAAATCCCCAAAAGTGTAAATTGAGTTGTTCAGAAATACATATTCTAAAGCAGACCATTGAAGCACGCTGGCACTTAACGAACGGCAAGCTTGTTTGACGTGAGTTTAGTACCATTGCGTGATGAAGTGAGCGAGAGGAGAGCGCATATGAACCGTAGGTTCATATTTAGGATGCGCTCGACGATTTACCGCCGAACGAAGGTGAGGGGGTGCTACCCGCGCACGTCTGCTTAGAATTGTAATTATGAATCATATGTAGATAAAGTAAATGGATTTGCGAGAGGGAGATTGTCATGAAATTTATCATGCACTTAACAATTCAAAATATCAGGCGCAGAAAGGCGCGTACGATCCTGACGTTACTCGGCGTGATGATCGGTGTGGTAGCGGTTGTCTCCTTGTTGTCTCTGGGGACGGGCGTGAAACGGGAACTCCTGCAAGGCTATGGCGATGATACTTCGATTCGTCAGATTACTGTGCAGACACCGGAGAATAACCAAAACAAGAAAATGCTTCTGACGGACCATACCATAGAGAAACTTGCAAAGATTGATAAGGTCGCGAATGTCTATCCGCGCTATGAGGTATTTGCGAATATTCAAGTTGGGCAATACACCGCCTATACGAATCTGGTCGGTATTCCTTCGGAACAGTTATCTGCAATCGCACTGACAGATACGTCCAGCCTGTCGGAGCATGTCAGAAAGCCGGAGATGGTGATTGGAAATGCGATGGGATATATGTTCTTCCATGACAACACCATGACCAGCTATCAGGATGGCGATGGGGATTTGAATAAGTGGATTGGGGAGAAAGCAAAGGTCTCACTTGGGCTTGGTGAAAATGAGATTACAGATCGATTGACGATTGCAGGTGTGATGCAGGGCGATGCGGACGAGTTCAGCGAGCAGTCCCAGAGCATCTATTGCGATATTGATGTGCTACGCTCCTATCTGAAAAAGCATGCCACACAGGGAGGTTTCGTGCTTGGACAGCCGGTCGATAAGAACGGAAATATGTATACGTCCTGGGTATATTCAAGCGTGGTTGTCGAAGTCGGCAAGATGGAAGATGTTGAATTTGTTGTAAAGAAATTACAGGATATGGGATATCAGACAACCAATATGAAGGAGTACCGGGATACTGCGATGCGTACAGTAAGGATGCTCGAACTGCTGTTAGGAGGCATCGGACTCATTTCCTTCCTTGTAGCGGCAATCGGTATCAGCAATACGATGACAACAGCCGTTTATGACCGGGTGGCAGAGATTGGAACCTTGAAGGTGCTAGGTTGTGAGAAACGGGAATTGATGGCGATGATCCTGTTAGAAGCAGGCATTTACGGATTTGCCGGTGGTGCATGTGGCGTGGTATTGTCGCTGCTTTTCGGAAAGCTTATCAACCGGATTGCGGCATCGGCATTACTTCTGGAGGCAGGAACGAAGATTGCTGTGATTACGCCAGGGCTTGCGCTGGCGGCAATCGGAATGGCTATGATACTTGGAACGATTGCGGGATATTTTCCGGCACGATGGGCGGCGAAACTGTCACCGCTTACGGCAATGCGCAGAGATTAAAATGATGAAAATGTCAGGGCAATTATGGGTGGAAATTGCTCTGATTTTTTTGTATAATATACGTCAAAGATTGACGCTCTGCAATAGTTATGTGCGGACAGTATTTTCCTATATAAGTAATTGCAGGATCAACTTGCATATGCAGGGCTGTATATGCAGATTATTGGTGGGATTGTTGGGTGAATGCAGAAAAGATAAGGAGAAATACATATGATAAATATTAATTACAACAAATTTATTGCAGATATGATCCGATACGCATCTTCCGCGGATACGCCGGAGTCATCTCTAGAGCAGATCCTTGAGTATATAGGCAAAAACCTGCATTCTTCGAGAGCGTATATCTTCGAAGATAATAAGGATGGAACTTATAATAACACATATGAGTGGGTCGGGGACGGCGTTACAGCCGAGAAAGAGAATCTACAGAATGTTCCATACGAAGGACTGCTGGATGTGTGGTTCCGCGAATTCGAGAAATCAAAAAATATTATTATACCGGATGTAGAGGCATACAGAGAAATCAGTCAGGATGTCTACGATATATTGAAACCGCAGAATATACATTCTCTGGTCGCCGGGCCGATTGAGATTAATGGACGGTATATTGGATTTTATGGAGTGGATAATCCCCCGGCCGATCATCTTGTCAGCATTGCGAATCTGATCGATATTATGGACTTTGTAATATCGATGATGATCCGGCTGCGTGACAACTCCCGTACGATTAAGAATATGGCAGTGAAAGATCAACTGACAAACTGCAAGAATCGTATGGCACTCAAATGGGCATATGATGACACTTATGATAAAGAAAAATCCATTTTTGTTCTAATGTGCGATCTGAATGGCTTGAAGAAAGTAAATGACCAATATGGCCATGATGCAGGTGACAGGTATATCTGTGATGCGGCAGATATCTTGCAGGAGTGCTTCGGAGAGGATTATGTGTACCGCCTGGGCGGGGACGAATTTGTAGTGGTTTGCCTCAATTCAGAAGAGGAGGCATTGACTGCGCAGATAGCGAAGGCAAGGATGTACAGTGATCTGAAGAAGGTCGGAATGTCGCTTGGATACGCATATCGGAACAAATCGCATGAACCGTTTTCGAATATTTTAAGAGAGGCGGATCGCAAGATGTATATGGAAAAGCAGGAATATTATGCATCGAAGAAAGCAGGGGAGAAGCATCCTGAATAAGCAGGAGATTGATTTGATAGATTTCATTCATACACAGGATATTAAGAGGAAATGCGTTATATGGCACACAAGATATTGATGGTGGAGGATGACTTCGCCCTCGCAATGGGAACTGAATATGCGCTTGCTTCGGAAGGCTATGAGGTAGCAACAGCGGGGAATCTCGCACAGGCACGCGAGAAATTTGATGATAGTGTTGCTCTTGTACTACTGGATGTGATGCTGCCGGACGGAACCGGGTTTGAATTTTGCAAGGAACTACGGGAGCGGAAATGCGATGTCCCGATTATATTTCTTACAGCGGTCGCGGAGGAAGCAAATATTGTTCAGGGATTGGAACTCGGTGCGGATGATTACGTGACGAAACCGTACCGGGTAAAAGAGCTGCTGGCACGTGTGGCAGTGAATATCCGACGGTATGCACAGGCACGGCAGACAGACAAAGGCGATAGAAATCTCGTTATGACATTTGGGAACACAACCTTTGACGGCAGTGCATTTACTCTCACGCAGCATGGTGAGAAGCTTGATTGTACGACAAGTGAGCTGCGTTTGCTGCGGTTTTTATTACAGCACCGCGGGCAGGTGATCAGTCGGAGTGCAATCATGGAACAGCTCTATGATGTTGACGGAGAATTTTTCGAGGATAACACGCTTTCGGTATACATCAAAAGACTTCGGCAGAAGCTTGGAGAAGATGGAGTCTATATCGAGACGGTACGTGGAATGGGATACCGGTTCCGGAAGTGACAATGTCTGAAAAATGAAACGTGTAGAAAAACCGGGTGAAACACGGAATCGAAAATACATTGGCGGTAGAGTATAGTTATGATGCAGGCAAAAAGTTACGAATTACAACAATTTCATAAGCGTTTTTTCATATACGGCGGTATTGCATACAGCATATACGCCGTTTTTGTTGTGCTTGTTTTGTGGCTGCGTGGCTGGCAGTTATGGGTAACGCTGTTGTTTGGCTGCCTGCTGCTTGTAAGTGCTTATGTGGCAGGTCGTCGTTCGATAGGAACTACGAGCCGGGAACTTCGTGCCATCGTCGATATTATGAATCAGATTTTGGAAGCACCGGAACAGGTTCCTGCAGAGCCGTATAAACAGGGCGAACTTGGAGAGTTATATACGAATCTGTACAAGCTGGTACAGGCGTTAAAGGAGAGTAACCGCAAGGAGCAGCAGGAGAAGATATTTCTGAGAGATATCATGTCGGATATCTCCCATCAGTTGAAGACTCCGCTTGCATCGCTCACGGTATTTTTGGATCTTCTGTATGATGGGCGTGTGCCGGATGCAGATAAGCAGAAGCAGATGCTCTTAGAATCGAAAAATCAGGTCAGCCGTATGGAGTGGATGGTGCTGTCCATGCTGAAGCTTGCGCGAATCGAGGCGGGCGCCATCCAGTTTGAGAAGCAGCCGTGCAGCCTGTATGCGATTGTGGCACAGGCGAAGGAGAGTGTCGCGTATCTGACGGAGAAACGCGGACAGCACATCGACGTGCAGATCAATGAGAAACAGATGCTTGTCTGTGATGGAGACTGGCTGACCGAAGCAATCATCAACCTGCTTAAGAACGCATCGGACTATTCCGGCGAGCAGACAACAATCCACATCCGAACCGAAGACAATCCAATGTACACGCGCATTTATGTGAAGGATGAGGGATGCGGCATCGCAGAGTCCGAGCTTAAAAATATATTCAAGCGCTTCTATCGTATCAACAAAGAGGTCAATCCGAACAGTGTCGGTATCGGTCTTTCCCTGACGAAATCCATCGTTGAGGGCATGGGCGGCAAAATCTCGGTACGAAGCGAGGTTGGAAGTTATACGCAGTTTATCCTGACGTTTGTGCATACATAGATGTATTCATAGTCAGGTGTTTAATGTTCTCCGCAAAAAAACTGGTTATTTTTCTCCACAAAAAACACTTGCCATTTTCGCTATGCTATGTTACCTTAAATAAAAGCATTAGATTTCAAATTCTATTTTATGGGAAACCATATCTAATATTCTTAGAATCCAAGAACTTCGATGCTTTGAATTCACATTACAACATAAGCAGAGAGGAAATGGACTTTTAGGAATAAAGCATAGTTGTTTTCTCCTGCGCAGCGAGCAATACGCTCAGAAAAGGAGGAACAGCATGGGTAGAAAAAGAACAAAACATGCGATGAAAAAGGTGGCAAAGAGAGGAAATGCAGTAGAGGTACTGACTGTAAATCGGGAGTATAAGGATACGGTGTTCCGAATGTTATTTTCGGATAAGAAGGAATTGCTATCTTTATATAATGCACTGAACGGTACGAACTATGAATCGCCAGAAGACGTAGAGATTACAACTTTGAAAAACGCGATATACATGACGGCGAAAAATGACATTTCGTGTGTAATTGATATGCGGCTCAATCTGTATGAGCATCAGTCAACGGTAAATCCGAATATCCCGCTTAGGGATCTGGATTATGTGGCACGGGCATTTTCTCTGCTCTATAGAGATGATGATATTTATTCACCACGGATTATTCGGTTACCGAATCCAAAGTTCATCGTGTTTTATAATGGATTGGAGAAACAGCCGGCAAGACGCGAATATCGACTTTCCGATGCATATGCAAATATAGAGGAACATCCTAGTTTGGAGTTGATCGTCGTCCAGTTGAATATCAATCCGGGATATAATGATGAACTTCTTATAAGTTGTCCTACGTTGTGGGGCTATATGAAATTTGTGGAGAAAATTCGAGAAAATCAGAAAACAATGCCCCTTACAGAAGCAGTGACATGTGCGGTGAATGCATGCATTCAAGAGGGCATATTGGCAGATTTCTTGAAGAAACATAAATCAGAGGTGATTGCTATGAGTTTATATGAATATGATGAGAAAAAGCATGAACGAACTATGATGGACATTGGACGGGAACAGGGAGAAACACGTAAATTAATCAATCAGATTATAAAAAAAGTACAAAAACAGAAGACTCTGGAACAGATTGCGGATGAATTGGAGGAAGATACGGAAACGATTTTACCGCTGTATGATGCAGTTATTCAATCGGCACCAGCTTATAATATAGAAGTGATTATGGATGCAGCAGGCATGCGGATTTAGTAGAAAACAATTGAGTTATTCCAACCAAAGTGTTACACTCATAGAGAAGTATTGTGGCAAAGAAAAAAATGAGGTGTAGATATGGAACAGACAGGCGGAAAGTGGATGTCTCTGATCGGGGCATACATGATCGTAAAGGGAATTGTCAATCTGATATTGGGATTTTCGGTTGGAAATATTGTGACGCTGCTAATCAGTGGTGCACTCGCATTCTTAATCATCAAGGGCATGCCATATATGAATTATGTGACCGGCGCGTATCTGGCGTTGATGAGCGTGATACATATCATCCCGAATATTCAGGGACATCATTGGTTTTATCTGGCAGAGGGGATTATTGATCTGGTTGCAGCGGTTGTGTTGTTCACAAGCGGAAAAACCAAGGAATCATAAAACGAAAATAAAAACATGGAGGGAGCGAAAGCCCAGCCATGTTTTTCGTTTATATAAAAACGGAGTGAATAAAATGAACGAACGATTAGACAAACAGATGGATTTTATCCGGGAGATCGACAAGGAGAAATTCATTACCCGGATGACAAAATTAACGGATGGAAAAAGACGGGAAAACGATGCAGAACACGCATGGCATATGGCGATCATGACGATTCTGCTTTCAGAATATGCAAATGAGAAGATCGACGTGTTGCGGACGGTTACGATGCTTTTGATCCACGATCTGGTGGAGATTGATGCGGGCGATACATACGCTTATGATGAGGAAGGCAAGAAGACGCAGGAAGCACGGGAGAAGAAGGCAGCGGACCGCATCTACAACCTGCTTCCGGAGGATCAGGCGAAGAAGCTGTATGATATCTGGCTGGAGTTCGAGGCGAAGGAGACACCGGAGGCGAAGTTCGCACGTACGATGGACAACCTGCAGCCGATGATGCTTACCGCAAGTACGGGAGGATTTGACTGGAAAGACCGTGGCGTGCGTGCAGAGCAGGTAATGAAACGCAACGAGATCACGCCGGAAGGCTCCAAGACATTGTGGGATTATGCGTACGAGAATTTCATAAGACCTAATATTGAGAGTGGAAATCTCCAGCCGTGACAGCAGGAGAACCCAAAATGTACATAATATATGACTATCAGAGAATACGGAATCAGAAAAGAAAAATAGAATTACTAGATATAATGGAGGCGAAACATCGTGTCCGAGGAGACAAGGAAGAACGATAGAACAAAGAAAAAAATAAAAAATAAGAAAAAATATGAGATTGACATGTGTAACGGTGCCATCCTGCCGAAGCTGCTGGCGTTTACATTGCCGTTAATGTGTTCGAGCGTATTACAGCTTTTGTTCAATGCGGCAGATATCATCGTTGTCGGAAGTTTTGCCGGAGATACGGCGCTTGCGGCGGTTGGAAGCAACACCGCACTCATCAATCTGCTGACGAACTTTTTCCTTGGACTGTCCATTGGTGCAAATGTACTGGTGGCAAGGTTCTATGGTGCAAAGGCGGAGGAAGATGTGAGCGATACCGTACATACAGCGATGCTGCTTAGTATCTTCAGCGGCATTATTCTGACGGTGGTCGGATGTCTCGGAGCCAGACAGATCCTGATCTGGATGCAGACTCCGGAAGACGTGCTGCCGCTTGCAACGATCTATCTGCGTATCTATTTTGTTGGAATGACATCCATGATGATCTACAACTTCGGCAGTGCAATCCTGCGTGCGGTCGGAGATACGAAACGGCCACTCTATTATCTGTCGGCAGCAGGCGTTATCAATATTGGACTGAACCTGCTCTTTGTGATTGTGTTCCGGATGAGTGTGGCAGGCGTGGCACTGGCGACGGTTATTTCCGAGACAATCTCCGCCGGCCTTGTACTCCGTTGCATGATGCGTGAGAAAGGATGTATCCGGCTGACATTATCGAATTTGAAGATTCATCCGGGGAGATTCGCGGAGATATTGCGGATTGGTTTTCCTGCAAGTCTGCAAGGTGTGATCTTTGCTATATCAAATGTAATTATCCAGTCGTCCGTCAATTCGTTTGGCTCGACCATCGTAGCAGGTAATTCTGCGGCAAGTAATATCGAAGGCTTTGTGTATGTATCCATGAATTCCTTTTATCAGGGTACGATCAGCTTCACGAGCCAGAATGTCGGCGCGGGCAAATATGAGCGTGTAAATAAGATTTTATTTACCGCACAGGCATGTGTCATTGTGACCGGATTGGTGCTTGGTAATCTGGCAGTGCTTTTCGGACATGACCTGCTCGGATTTTATACGAAGAGCGCGGCTGTGAAAGCGGCAGGTATGAATCGTTTGAAGATTATATGTACAGTTTATGCGCTGTGTGGTATTATGGATGTCATGGTCGGATCCCTGCGAGGGCTTGGATATTCGGTGATGCCGACGATCGTATCGCTTGTTGGTGCCTGCGGACTCCGGTTATTGTGGATATTTACATTTTTCCGCATGTACGAGCGGTTCCATACGCCGCAGTCGCTGTATCTGACGTATCCGGTAAGCTGGTTGATCACGATATGTGCGCATGTAATCTGTTTTGTGATTGTGCGGCGGAAAATCAGCAGAAGGTTCACAGAGAATAGTCCTGCACGATAATATACAGACATATTTTGTATGCATGAGGAATCCGGTGAAACAGGCAATATCAATGGTTGGAGTGTATGTGAGAACTATTTCGGGGAATAAATAAGATATAAATATCTATAAAGGAGACTTACGATGAAACAGGGTATCATATTTGACATGGATGGCACATTGTGGGATTCTGCGGATGGAGTCGCAAAATCATGGACACAGGTGATTCAAAACGAGTATAAGAAAGATATGGCAGTTACCGAGCAGGATATCAAGCGGGTGATGGGCAAAACAATGGACGTGATAGGAGATATTTTTTTCCCGGAGCTTACTTCGGCGGAACGGAAATCTCTGGTTGGAAAATGCGGTGACTGGGAGAATGAGTATCTCCGCAGAAACGGAGGAAAACTTTACCCGGAGTTGGAGAATACACTGAAAAAACTCAAGGAACAATATCATCTCTATATCGTAAGCAACTGTCAGAGTGGTTATATCGAGGCGTTTTTGGACTACTATAATTTCGGACAGTATTTTGAAGATATTGAATGTTATGGAAATAACGAGAAAAGCAAGGGTGATAATATCCGTCTTGTGATGGAACGAAACAGTCTGGAACAGACGATTTATGTGGGTGATATTCAGGGAGATTACGATGCAACGATGCAGGCTGGTGCAACCTTCATCCATGCAAAGTATGGGTTTGGAACGATCAATACAGAGGTTGCGGAAATTGAGAAGTTCAGTGATCTTCCGGAAGTGGCAGCCGGAGTTTTTCGGGAGATGGAAGCATAATCGACATATGACAGGATGGTTGCTGTGTGCATGACGAAAGAAGAGGGAGACCGGTAGATTGGAACAGCTTATTCAGGCAGAAAAAACAGAAGATACACGCAAAGGTATCACGGGCAGTACGCTGAAGATCATTGCGATGATTACAATGCTGATCGATCATATTGGAGCTACGGTTGTGATGCAGCTTGTTACAAAAAATCCGGCGAATTTTGATGCGTTCGGAAATGTGCGTATGACAGGCATGGTATTGTTGTATTATATCCTGCGCGGAATCGGAAGATTGTCTTTTCCGATTTTTATCTTTCTATTATTAGAGGGCTTTGCGTATACACACAATCGATTTTTATATATTGGACGTTTGCTGCTTTTTGCAATCATTTCGGAGATTCCGTATGATTTGGCGTTCAATATAACATCCATGTGGGTCCGGAAGGGACATTTTCTGGAGTTCACAAATCAGAATGTGTTTTTTACTTTGGCAATCGGGCTGATTGTGCTGACCGGATTGGAAGGCTTGCGCAGTCTGCATATGGATACGATCTTAAAAACGATTCTGATTGTTGGCGTAGTGGCATTTGGTGCGGCACTTGCGTATGCACTGCATGCGGATTATGGGGCGTATGGTGTACTGGCAATCTGTGCGGCATATGGATTCCGGAATCAAAAAAAGGAACTGCGGATGGCAGCTCCCTGTGTGATATTGTGTGTAATGGATATGTCTGAATTATATGCGCTTGTGGATGCGGGTATCATACATTTCTATAATGGAAAACGGGGCTTGAAACTAAAATGGGCGTTCTACATATTTTATCCGCTGCATTTACTGATTCTTGCCGGCATCTGTTTGCTGCTTTTTAAATAAGAAATACTATGCATAATTATTATACATCAGACCGCTGTAAACAGACTGCGTGTACGTTGCGGTCTGTTTTTCTTTTGCATTTGGATAAGTCACAATCAGTCGGTCAACATAGGCAAGCGGGTCTAAAGTCAGTCGATTCACGGCTTTGGAGATATCCTGCCGTAATAAAGAATCAGCTCCGAATAATGCATTCAGTGAATCGTAGGAAATACCGGCAGCCTGATCTGTGTTTAGTGTCAGACGACGGTCTTCACCGACTGTGATGCCGATGGAAGCAAGCTGATCTTCATGTCTGGATACGATTCCGGAAATATCATGATAGAGATTCCGGCTTCCGATGGTCGTCGGTTCCCCTTCTTCGGAGAGTGTAACTAACTGATTGTAAGCATCAGTGAAGCTGGTGAGCTGATCGACAAGCAGATGTCTGTCCGGTGTAAAACGTACATTGACCGGAGTATCTGTTATCTTGTGAAAATCAAACTCTGCCATCTGATTAATGGATATATGATTGGAGGCAGACGAATGAACCAGATCATTAATATAAAATCTTGCGTTTTCAGGATAAGTCTTCACCTGATTTAAGCCAAATGTATTAATCACATCTGTATCTTGTTTCTGATTGAAGGAGAAATATAAGGATGTATCAGTTGATGGCGTACCCGTATCGTTGGAGGTGAGCATCAGTGCACTTGTAATTCCTTCCTTTATAATAGAAGCGCGGATATCAATATGCCTTCGGTTGATCTGGTCTGCAAGCTGCTGCTGGAGAGACAGATTTGTGTCGCTGTCAGATACGGACAGGGTGAATGGCAGACTGCCATGTTCGGTCTGCATGGAAAAATTATAATTGCCGGGCGCTAATGCGATGTCGTCCGATACAAGGTAATTACCGATGTTTACCTGCTCGCGGGCAAGCTGGTCAATCTGTAAAGTCATCTGATCCGGAAGCTCGCCTGTCGCATGTGCACGGAAGGAACCGGATATGGCGTCCGGGTTATCCGTAAATATCTGCTTTTTTGTATAAAGCTCGCTTTCCGGATTGGCAAGCTGGTCTGTGATATCACGCAGCGTCAGAGCCTGCTCTTTGATATCAATCATATGGGTCTGTCTGGATTCTGAAAGTGACACCAGATAGAGCGGGGATGACTGATTGTATTTGGAAATATTGTTATAAACAGCCTTGAGTTCGGAAGCCTTATGTGTCCGTGTGCGTTTTTTCGGCACGAGATCATGGTTTAAATAATTGTAAACTTGTGATATATTCATAAGAAGGCCTCCTTTCCCGATATAATGAAGTAAACTGTCATATTATGTATTATATGTTGTATAGATTAAATATAGTATAAATATCGTAAAAATTCAACTTTTTCCTTGACTTTACAGGTAGGTTTTGTTATTCTAAAGCTTGCGATGGAAGAGGTCCTTTTTTTTTGCACGAAAAAAGAGGATTCTATTATGTCATCTGTGAAAAAATAAATATGGAGGTGGATAGTTGTGCGTGTAAAAATTACATTGGCATGTCAGGATTGTAAACAGCGTAATTACAATATGACAAAGGATAAGAAGACGCATCCAGACAGAATGGAAACAAAGAAGTATTGTAAGTTCTGTAAGAAGCACACGATGCACAAGGAAACAAAGTAATCGGAGGAGTAGTCTATGTCAAAAAAAGAAGAGACTTCTTCACCTTCCTTGAAAAGAAGCTGGTTTCAGGAGCTTAAGGGCGAGTTCGCAAAGATCACTTGGCCTGCAAAGGATAAGCTTGTGAAACAGTCTGCGGCTGTAATTGTGATTTCCGTAATTCTCGGATTTATCATTGCAGGTGTGGATTACCTGTTACAGATCGGTTTAACTTATATTGTTGGTTAGGTAGGTGAATGTATGTCAGAACTATTCGAAAACGAAGCTACAGCATCTGGAACACCAGAGAGCGGGATTCCGACTGATGGTGAGGCAAGATGGTATGTGGCTCATACCTACTCAGGTTATGAGAACAAGGTGAAAAATGATATCGAGAAGACTGTTGAAAACAGAAAGCTTCAAGAGCAAATCCTTGAGGTAACCGTACCGGTTCAGGAGGTAATCGAGACAACAAAGACAGGCGCGAAGAAGACAGTTCAGAGAAAGTTGTTTCCGGGTTATGTTCTGGTTCATATGTACATGAACGATGTTACATGGTATGTAGTTCGTAACACAAGGGGTGTTACAGGATTTGTAGGTCCGGAATCCAAGCCGGTTCCGCTCACTGAGCGCGAGATGCGTGCGATGGGTATCGTGACTGAGGCACCGGTTGTACACATTGATGTGGAGATTGGTGATCAGATTAAGGTTATTACCGGAGCTTGGGAAGGCAATGTTGCAGTTGTTAAGGCAATTAATGAAGGCAAGAGAACCGTAACCATTGACGTTGACATTTTCGGACGTGCTACATCTGTTGAAATTGGATTTGGAGATATCCAGAAGATGTAAGAGGTTTAGGAGGTAGCTATAATGGCTAAGAAAGTAGAAGGATATATTAAATTACAGATTCCTGCAGGAAAGGCAACACCTGCACCACCTGTTGGTCCTGCACTTGGACAGCACGGTGTAAACATTGTACAGTTCACAAAGGAGTTTAACGCAAGAACTGCTGATCAGGGCGATATGATTATCCCTGTTGTTATCACAGTTTATGCAGATAAGAGTTTCAGCTTTGTAACTAAGACTCCACCGGCAGCAGTACTGCTTAAGAAGGCGTGCGGCCTTAAGTCAGCATCTGCAGCACCGAACAAGACAAAGGTTGCAAAGATTTCTAAGGCTAAGGTTCAGGAGATTGCTGAGCTGAAGATGCCGGATCTGAACGCAGCAAGCCTTGAGGCTGCTATGAGCATGATCGCTGGTACAGCTCGTTCTATGGGAATCGAAGTTGAGGATTAATAAGAAATAATCGTAGGAGGGTCGCTCCCGCAAAACTACAGGAGGTTTATTTGAATGAAAACAGGTAAGAGATATTCAGAAGCTGCAAAGCTTGTTGAAAAGACAAAAACATATGACTTAGAAGAGGCTGTTGCACTCGTTAAGAAGACAGCTAGTGCAAAGTTTGATGAGACGATCGAAGCTCACTTCCGTTTGGGTGTTGATGGTCGTCATGCAGACCAGCAGGTTCGTGGTGCGGTTGTTCTTCCACACGGAACAGGTAAGACTGTAAAGGTTCTCGTATTTGCTAAGGGTAACAAGGTAGACGAGGCTCTTGCAGCAGGCGCTGATTACGCAGGTGGAGATGAGCTTGTACCAAAGATCCAGAACGAAGGTTGGTTGGATTTTGATGTTGTTGTTGCTACACCGGATATGATGGGTGTTGTTGGACGTCTTGGCCGTGTCCTTGGACCAAAGGGCTTGATGCCAAATCCAAAGGCTGGTACAGTTACGATGGACGTAACAAAGGCAATCAACGATATTAAGGCTGGTAAGATCGAGTACAGACTTGATAAGTCAAACATTATCCATGTGCCAATTGGAAAGGCTTCTTTCACAGAGGAGCAGTTAACAGACAACTTCCAGACTTTAATAGATGCAGTTGTTAAGGCTAAGCCGGCAGCAGCAAAGGGACAGTACATTAAGAGCTTGGTAGTAGCTTCTACAATGGGTCCTGGCGTAAAGCTGAA
>ERZ1026776.36-NODE-36-length-91198-cov-18.707493_pt1 | contig 91198 bp, 67 predicted proteins | sample MGYA00380125_ERZ1026776 | MGnify/ENA primary metagenome ERZ1026776 (study PRJEB33269, sample SAMEA4719761) | human gut metagenome | biome: human-associated habitat; feature: organic feature; material: feces | place: Cameroon | collected 2013-10 ...
CTCGTCGGCAGCGTCAGATGTGTATAAGAGACAGCTCCATGACCTCTCCTTTAAGAATGAGCCTCAGTATTAATTGCTGGGGCTCAAGCCCTTTCTATAATTAATTTCCCTAAAAATTTTTATTTATGATGTTTCTATACATAATTTCAATTTCTCCCAGATTTTTATTTATGTTTAATTGATACAGCAGCCTGAATGGTATAAATCAATCTTCGAATGTCGATACTCTTTTATAAAGAAAGGAAACTGGAATGGCTTATATGCATGGTGGTTTCTTTTTGTATGAAAAGAGGAATGGGATATGTTATTTAATAGAAGAAACAGAACTGCAGATCAGGAATATCCGGGGATGCGTCAAAGCCGGAAGCAAGGTGTGGATAAGAAGCGTCATTTGGGTAAACAGAAGGGCGTGGATGCGGTTCAGGCAGAGCTGATGGAGCATTATCAAGATTATATGGAAGAATTTGCGGATGAGCTGTCAGCGTTTGGGGTTGTGCAGGAGATGGAGAAGGACCGGGAGATGCTGGAGGATGAGCAGTAGCCTGCCTGATTCGCATATGCTCCTGCGCAAACTCGCCTCCGGCTCAAACATGCGCCCGCATATGCTGGCAAGCTGTATTTTATAACGAAAATCTCACTGATATTCATTACAGGGGATGTTCAACTAGATAATGCATCTGTGAAAAATATGAGTACAAAGGCAATTCGAATATCTACAAAAGTAAAAACTATTCGCTTAAAATAGTGTGAATTTCTGTTGGGTGGCTGTCGTTCAAACACTAAAAGCAAGAGCGCCAGCCACTTTAAATTTTTTACAAATTCAAATGTAACAAAGACTATTATTGCACATTCGCATTATACAGTTCCTTAAAATAAGAATCTGTATGTAATAGTTCTTCAAAAGTCCCTTGTCCGACAATCTTCCCTTCTCTAAAGAGAATAATTCTGTCAAAACCGGCAATGGAATTTAATCTATGTGCAATCGCAATGACCGTTTTATCTTTCATTTTTTGCATAACCGATTTCATTACAATCTCTTCTGTTAAATTATCCATTGCAGATGTTGCTTCATCCAAAATGACAAGTTCAGGGTTTTCAAACCACAAGCGGGCGAAGGCAAGTCTTTGTTTTTCTCCACCTGATAAGCAGGTTCCTTTCTCACCAATTTCAGTATCTAAGCCTTCCGCAAGATTCTCAACCAAATGAGATAGTTGCACTTCACTCAATGCGTCCAGTATTTGTTCTTTTGACACGTTCTTTTCAAATACCAGATTTTCTTTTATTGTTCCATCAAAAACGGGAACATCCTGCGATATATAGCTGACTTTGTCATACAAATTATTAAGGCAAATTCCACTTAACTCCATATCACCTAAGCAGATTTCTCCCTGATTGTATTTTAGTAATCCCAGTAATATCTTAATCACAGTGGATTTTCCAGAGCCACTTTCTCCTACAAAAGCTATTTTTTGTCCCTTTTTTATGAACAGGCTCAAATCATCAATAATTTTCCGTTCTTCATATTGGAACGATAAGTTTTTTATCGCTATTTCACCAATGTCCGTATTAATTGCGTTACCATTTCTTAATTGATTATCATCTTTTAAATCTAAAAATTCTTCAAATCTCTTATAGGACGCCTTGTCCAATTTATATTGAACATAAAGTACATTAAAAATAGCAATCGGCGTGTAAGCATTTTCAATCAGAGCAATGAGTGCAACTATAGAACCCACTGTAAGATTTTTTGTTTTCCATGCGTAAAATAAAATACCAATATCTAACATTGCCACAAGTAGCGCAAATATTGTAAAAAATGCTTCATGAATCATATTCATTTTTACTTTTGATGAAACAATATTCTCTTTGGCACTACGAGTTTTCTTTATTTCACTCGGAAATTGTTTGCTCATACGGAATACCAACATTTCCATAAAGCCCCTGACCAGAAAATGATTGAATAACTCCTCACTGTTCAAAATCTTTTCTTTTATTTTGTATAGAAACTTTAGTAGAATATTGGTTATTATAAAAATAAGCATATAGCCTACAAACAAAATGTAAGTAATTATTTTATCAATCTTCCAAATAAAATATACACTAAAAACAATGGTGGGAAGTAAATCACGAATCAAACGTAACCAGAAATTGAATACTACATTTCTGCCTGCGGATGAGCCATTCTCGAGCCTTTGAACAAGTTTTCCAGTACCTATTTTCTGATATTCCGTATAATCGATTGTACTTATTTTTCTAAGCGACAAAAGCTTAAAATCCAGATAAATACCATACTCCAATTTCTTTTCTGGATAATTATCCAGATAATTCATACAATAATTTATCAGCAAAATAAGACCGTAGGTTATAACTCCTGCAAATGTAAGTGTTCCAGCCGCCAATCCGTCAATAACCTTCTGAAAATAGTCCGTCTTGTAATTAGCCATAAATGCATTAAATATACCTAGTCCAATGTAAGCTAATACCCATATTCTGTTATTCTTTAAAATTTCTTTTATATAGCGCATAACTGTACTCCTTTATATATTGTATTTCAATCATTTGGACAGTACAGTTAACGACTGCTAGCAAGTTTCTTTTCACCTCAGCACAATCTGCCAACAGTTTACATCAACTGTACTGAGTAATTATCTCGGATGTATTTCATATCGTTCTCACCTCTTTCAAATAAAGTATTTCCGTTAATCTTATCATATCAAGTCCCAATATTCTAGCGCCATTTCTATAATTTGTTACCAGATTTTCTTTCCCTTATGAGAGTTCGTAAATAAGGGGAGAACGATATAACACGATACAAAATGTAATGAAAAGGACACTTAATAGTATAGTTATAGTTTGGGTGTGATTTTAGGGCTTGCTTAATTTGAAAATATATGTATAATTATCATATAGAAATACTAGGAAATAAAAACGCTAAAACAGGAACGTCTGGAGAGAGAAATAACCAGCGAGATAAACTGGGACAGAGTGAGAAGTTTTTATAGCATAGGATAAAGTTACAAAGGAGACGAAGATATGGCGAAGTTGATTACACCGGAGATTTTTCAGAAGAATACAGCAGAAGATTATTTAAAAGCGGCGATCGATACGGCGGAATGGATCGATACGCTGGCAATTAAGACGGAGTATGGCAGGATCTGGCAGGCTCTGCCAGAAGGACAGGATGGATACCGGGAGGATGTTCCGTTATTTACGCCGAAGAGTATGTATGACGGTTCGGCAGGTATTGGTATTTTCTTTATCCGGCTGTATGAAGCAACCGGAGACACACGCTGGCTGACTGAGGCAGAGGAAGCAGCGGCGCATATCATTGCGACGAAGGTTGGTGTGGAATGGTATCAGACGACGCTTCATTCAGAAGTAAAGGGTATTATCCCGGTTCCGGGCTGGGCGGCAGGCCCTTATAATGGCCCGGTTGGTGAGGCATATTTCCTTGAAGACCTGTATCAGGTGACAGGAAAACAGGAGTATCGGGATTATGTATTATATGTTGCGGATGTCCTGCTTGAAGCAGCAGTAACTGATGAGAGAGGACTGCATTGGAGTGATCAGGAGGATATCACCGCAGATGGCGGATTTATCGTATTCTTAGATATCCTTTATCGTAAGACCGGTATTAAGAAATATCTGGATACAGCATGTGCGGCTGCAGACCGGATCGCACAGGATGCCCTTCCGGCGCCAAATGGTGGAAAGTTCTGGAAGCTGCTTGATCTGTCGATGATCGATTTTGAGAAGGATACGACATTTCCAAACTGGTCACATGGAACGACCGGAACAGCATGGATGTTCGCAGCTTTATATCAGGATACGAAGAAAGCGGAATACCTGGAGCTGGCAAAGGAAGGACTTACATATGCAATGAATATTGCAGTTGGAGATGAGACCGGACGATTGATCCCATATCAGGATCATCCGGTAACAGGTCCGACATATGACAAATATTATCTCAGTACCTGTCACGGACCGGTTGGAAGTACACTGGCATTTCGTGAATTATATGAGATCACCGGAGAGGAGACCTACCAGAAATGGACGATCGAACTATCGCGTGGTATCGTCCGTGCCGGTGCGCCGGAGAAACATTCCTGGGGCTTTTGGAACTGCCAGTGCCAGTGCTGTGGAACAGCAGGTATTTTGGAGCATTTTGCTGCCATGTATGAATATACCGGAGAGAAAGAGTTCTATGATTATATGATCCGTACTGCTGATGTAATGCTTTCCGATTCGGATCACCGGACACCGGGACTTCGTACCTGGTATGACAGTTGGTGGAGAACGATCCCGACCAGAGTTGTGAGCTATCCGGGACTGTACGTCGGTGTGGCAGGCTGTGCATCCTCTTTGCTTCGTACCTATGCGGCGCTCACAGGTAAGAAGCTGACCAATCTGTACGAATATCATTTCTTTGAGAAGTTTTAAGCGGAACCTTATATAAAAATGTAGATCATGCTTCTATGGCTACAGTGATCTCGGTAATGTAGTCTTGCGGGTCTTCGGCAGTGAAGCTGTCTATAACATTGTGCTCCAGATATTCAGAGGAAGTATGGATGTTGTGCTCATGTTTAAAGGTCATCAGACGGTCGTAAGTATCGCCGATCGTATCCCAGTGACCGGTGTGGTAGGCGGTGAGATATTTTCCTGCAGGCAAGGTATGGACAGGAAGCCCGTAAGGCTTGTTGTCTAACAACAGGGCGACATTATCATAGACAGCGTACTTATCGGATTCGATATGGGAAGCGTGCTGGAAATATGCCATATCATAATCATTTTTAAAAGTAGAACCGACCGTTAGCAGAAGATTGATCAGGTCATCTGTTTTCCGATACAGTTCAGCATCTGTAGCGGTCGGTGCTTCTGCATAGAGATAGTAGCGTTCCGGGAAGTCGGCGATAAAGATGGCTGTCGGATCGATCTGCATAGCGAAATGGATCTTGCTCTTTTGCTGCGAGATCCATTTTTCCATGGAGCGTAATTTGGCAATCTCCGTATTGATCTGATGTTCACGTTCTTCTAATATATGGAGCATCTTTGCCGGATCACGGTTGGCAAGCTGCTGTTTGATCTCTTTTAACGGCATACCTAGGTCTTTTAACAGAAGGATGGTGTCAAGGATCTCGGTCTGATAGATCGAATAATAGCGGTAGCCATTTGGCTGGGTGAGCTCCGGCTGAAATAAACCGATCTCATCATAATGAAACAGGGTTTCTTTTGTTATTCGCATGATCCTGGCAAACTCGCCGGTCGTCATATATATCTTTTTATTCATTTGATTTCCCTTTCATTTTCAAAATTACACTTGACTATAGGGTTACCCTATAGTATATGCTTGGCTTTGTCAATTAGAAAAGTGTTATAAAACGGAGAGGACTTGTTAAAATGGGTAAATCATTAAATCGTCGCATTACGCCATGGTCGCTGCTGAGTTTTGCAGCACCGTCAATCATCATGATGGTATTTATGTCGTTGTATACCATCGTGGATGGTATCTTTGTATCCCGATTTGTCGGAAGTAATGCGTTATCATCGTTAAATATCGTATATCCCGTAGTAAATGTGGCGATCGCCATTGCCATGATGCTGGCATCGGGTGGAAATGCGATCATCAGCAAATATCTTGGAGAAGGAAATAAAAAGAGAGCATGTGAGAGTCTGACTCAGTTTGTTGCGGTATGTATTCTGGTCAGCCTTGTGATCGTGGTGATCAGTCAGGTGTTCCTGACAGAGATATCCAGACTGCTGGGTTCCAATGAAGTGCTTCTGGCGGACTGTAAAAGTTATCTGGGAATGGTGAGCTTATTCATTCCTGCCTGTATGCTGCAAACGTTGTTTCAGATGTATCTGGTCACAGCGGGACGGCCAACGATGGGCTTGCTGCTTATGATCGGTGCAGGTATTGTAAATGCTGTTCTTGATTACGTATTGATCGTGATCTGTGATATGGGAGTTGCAGGTGCGGCACTTGCAACAGGAATCGGTCAGTGTATTCCCGCGATTGCCGGACTTGTATTTTTCCTGTTCTCCAAAGGTGAGCTTCGGTTTACCGGATTCAAGCTTTCCTTGCGGGAACTTGGACATGCATGTTATAACGGTTCTTCCGAGATGGTATCAGAACTTTCAAATTCTGTTGTAACGGTATTGTTCAATCTTGTTCTGATGCGTCTTGCAGGAGAAGCCGGAGTTGCGGCTATCTCGATCCTGCTGTATGGACAGTTCTTATTCAATGCATTCTATCTGGGATTTACAATCGGGATCAGTCCGATCGTTGGGTTCCAGTATGGTGCAAAGGATAAGAAGAAGCTTCGGAGTATTTATAAGATTGCATTCCTTTTTGTGGCGGTATCGGCGGTTATTCTGACGGTTATTGCAGAGGTGCTTGCGACCTGGATCATTACGGTATTCACACATGATCCGGCAACATTTGAACTGGCGGAGATCGGATTCAAGATCTTTGCGATCAATTTCCTGTTCAGCGGATTGAATATCACTTCCTCCGGCTTCTTTACTGCCCTTTCAAATGGTAAGGTATCGGCGATCATTTCATTCAGCCGGACATTTATCTTTACGGTGTTAAGTCTTCTGATCCTGCCGCATTTCCTTAAGATCTATGGAGCGTGGCTGGCTGTACCGATCGCAGAAGCGGTGACGCTTCTTGTGACTGTGCCGTTTCATAAGGTGTATTTTATTGGCAGGGGGGAGAAGAATTATCTGCGTGGGTAGATTCGCTATTTTTCATTTGTACGTCCGAGAATATAGTCGGCAGATACCTGATAGAGGTCACATAATGTCAGCAGATGGTGAATTGGCAGTTCGTTTGCACCACGTTCGTATCGGGCGTACATTGTCTGGGATGTGCCAAGAACATGGGCAATGTATTCTTGTGTGTAGTCAGCGTCTTCTCTTAAGTTTCGAATTCTCTGAATATATTTCATATACTTACCACCTGTTGTTTGATAGATATAGTATATCTAGTACAAATATTTACTATTGAAATTAGTAAACATCTGTACTAAAATATTTAAAACAACAGGTGCTTTTAATCAAAAAATCTATTTGATTAAGAGCTTTATAAGGACGAAGGAGGAAAAACTATGAAGAAGCAGATGAAAGTTATTGCTATGTTTATCATAGCATTTGCGGTTGTGCTTGGCTGCAGTATTGGCAGTCCTGTGAAATGGAAGGCACAGGCAGCAGAAACAGTGGTACCGGAGGGATATGAACCGATCAGTTCAGCAGATCAGTTGAATGGTATCCGGAATAATTTGTCCGGTAAGTATATTCTGACAGAGGATATTGATCTGACCGAGTATACAAAGGAAGGCGGTATCTTCGATACCGGTAATGGATGGACACCAATTAATAATTTTACAGGTACCTTTGATGGAAATGGACACCGTATCATTGGTATGCATATCTATGGAGATTTAGACATAGTTGGTTTAAGAAATATTACAAAGATAGGTGTTGCGTATGAGAGATTTTATGACAATTAAAGAAACAGCTGAATTATGGAATCTTTCCCAAAGGTGGATACAAACAATGTGTGCAAACGGAAAAATAGAGGGTGCAATAAAGTTTGGAAATGCCTGGGCAATACCAAAAGATACAAAAAAGCCAAAAGACGATAGGATTACTACTGGAAATTATATTAATTGGCGGAATAAATCAAAGGAAAAGCAAAATGGAGATTATAAATGGCTATATTCATCACATAAAATACTTTTCATATAAGGATGATATTGTTGGTGTAATTCCATCAATGGATAAAATATTTATTACGAAAGCAAATAAGTCCTTGCCGACAAGTATTGTGAGTGAGGAAAAACCAATATTTCATAGTAGTTATAAGCGTAAGGATAGAATAAAAAGGGTATTCGTTTTAACTAATGCCTGCAATTTACAGTGTTCGTACTGTTTTGAAGGGACTCATAATGTGTGCAAGGTTATGAATCCCGATATGGTTGAAAATGGAATCAGACAAATGTTTGTTGAGGCTGCTAGTAAAGAAAAGAAACTAATGTCTTTTTCTTTGTTTGGAGGAGAACCATCGATGAATTGGACGGCTGTTGAAAGAGCAATAGTCGTATCGAAACAACTCGAAATTGAAACAGGTATTAAATGCTACAAAGCCATTGTTACGAATGGCGTTATGGATAGGTCGAAAGCTATTTATTTAGCTGAAAATATGGATTTTGTGTATTTTTCATTAGATGGTCCTAAAGAGTTGTTTTTGAAGCAAAGAAAACCCAAGGGTGGTAATGAGGTATATGATATCATATTTGAAAATGCACAAGAAGTTTACAAAAGAGGTACATATTTATCTTTTAAGATAACTGTAACAAAACATACGATTGATTCACTAAAGTTAATTGATGACTATTTTTCGTATCATTTCCCTACTTGTAGTCGTCTCTACCAGCCTTGTATGGTAGATAAAGATGACGAGTTATACATAACTTTTGGAGAGTTTTTAGAAAAATTTTTAGAACTTAATAGATACTCATTATTTAAAAAGAATATGTCGACATCATTATATAAAAATAAGCCATCAGATAGATTTTGTAATTTGATGGTTCGGAATGTGGTTTACCCTGACGGTAGTGTCCTATCGTGTCATAGGAGTAATATGTGTATTCCGGATGACGAGGTAGAGCGTGAATTTAAGGTAGGGTACTGTGATGAAGATGGTGTTATTACACGAAATCAGGATAAGCAGAAGTATATGGAGTCTTTTGCTGTAGATTCAATATTTGAGTGTAAAGAATGTCAGTTTAAGTATCACTGTTGTGGCGGTTGTGCAACTATTAAATTATTATCAAATAACCACGATATGTTTAGAAAGGCAGATTATTGCGAAGACTTCCTTAGATATACTTGGACGAAAGTTTTATCAAGACTATTTGATACTGATTTAGAAATGATACATAGCCTTCCACAAATAGTAAAAATAGAGTTGGATAGCAGCATTCCTGAGAAAGAATTTTGGGATAGCTATGTTTATAAAACTATAAGTATTGAGGAGTAGATGAATGGCTGAACAATGTAAGGCTTCTCTTTCTGTACAATGGCACATTACATCTAGATGCATGAAAAGGTGCAGACATTGCTATATGTTTGAAAGTGAGAGATATAGGACAGAAATAGAACAAGAATTAACTTATGATAAAATGATAAAGATTCTTGACGATATTAAAGAATTTGAAGATAAATATAATTTTGGTGTTAACGACTTTTTTATAACTGGAGGGGATCCAGTATTAAATCCTGACTATAAAAAGCTTCTTATGGAGTTAAAACGCCGTGGGAAAAGAACATATATCATGGGTAATCCAGAGACACTTACACCGGAAATTATCAAGGTGTTTAAGGATGCAGGCGTACAACAAATGCAAATGAGCATGGATGGACTAAAAGAAACGCATGATTTTTATAGAGGAAAAGGTAATTTCGATGTGACGGTAAAAGCACTAGAGATGCTTGATGAATATGAACTGCCAGGAACAATTATGTTTACTCTGACAGGAGAAAACAAAGATGAACTTATCCCTTTGATGAATTATGTGGCAGATAACACAAAGGCAAAAGGATTTGCTTTTGATTTGGTATGTGGGGTCGGCAATGCAAAAAACATTTCTTTGCAGTTGTCAAAAGAAGAAGTAAAAAAGTACTTTGAATTGTATTTAGAAGAAAAGAAAAAAATAAAAAATTCAGGGAAACAAATAAGAATTTCTGAAAAGTCAAAATTTTTTCAATTGATCCATTATGATAATAACGATTTATATCCATATGATATTGATGAGTTTTCAGCGATTGGTGGATGTTATGTAGGATTTACTTGTTATACTATACTTTCCGATGGCTCTGTTGCTGCTTGTAGAAGATTTCCTACAATAATTGGGAAAATGCCAGAACAGAAGATGGAAGATATCTTTTTGGGGAATGATTTGTTAAAAAGATTTAGAAGAGCAGAAAATTATGAAACCTGTGGGAACTGTATGTTCTTTAAATCATGTAGAGGGTGTCCGGCAGTAACATACGGATATTCTCAAAATCCGTTAAGTGATAATCCGCTTTGTTTTAAGGATTTATTGGAAAAAAAAGTGGAAACACAGAATTGGCCATCACAGAAGTTCGAAACAACCAAAGAGGAAGAGGCAGAAATAGTACGCTCTATGTTGCATAATCAGTATAGTTCAGATTATTCTGCGTTTATTGAGAATGAGAACGTTTTGGTTTTAATAGGGACTTTGATTAGTAGTAAAGAGGAAAGACGTAAGTTTTTGTCTAATCCAGATGCGTATGTTAAGCTCTGCTATGAAGGAGCAGTATCTAAAAAGGAGATAGCATACATTTGCTATTATGTTGAGTGCGTATTGCAAAATCGTATTCCTAATCCTATGAGATATGCTTTGGATATGTAGAATTAATATAAAACAACAAATAGAAGGAGGTATCATTATGGATGCTGTAATGTCACATGATTATCGTTTGTTAATGGGAAAAATCTCTATGGACTTGTCATTTGCAGAGAAGTTTTTCAATTCTGCAGAAACTGTTTTAGCAGATTATTCTATTACTGCAGACGAAAAATCAAAACTTTTAGGATTAAGTGCAGAGAGATTTCAGGCATATAGAAAGGCTATTGACTTGAAAACTTGTGACTGCGATAGCTGCTGTAATGGTGGTGAGGCTAAGGGAAATTGTAGTGAGTGTTTCGCTAGTTGCTGCCAGTAGTACATCAAATCTAAAAAGGTGTAATGGAAAGGGAGTCTTGCGATTACGCGGACTCCCTTTTTGTGGAGGTTATTATGATGGAATTCTTAGAAAAGGGGTATCAAGTGTTCAGAGATGGTACTAATATTATTGTCAAAGCGAATGATATTGGCGAAATCTATTTTGAATTGATACAAGAAAGCGTTATGCTTGGTAAACTAAATCTTCCACTTTCGAACAATTGTACAATGCAGTGCTTGTATTGTAGTGAGGCTGAATATATAAGAGAAAATAACAATTTGCTGGATGAAACAAGTGCTTATTCAATAATTGATGCTTATCTTGAGTGTATAAAAAGATATTCATATATTGAGGCAGTTCGCCTTTCATTTGACTATGGTGGAGAACCGGTATGTCATTTAGGGTTAATTGAAAAGATATCTGAATACTTTAGATATAAATGTAAAGAGCAGAAGTTGATATCATCAATATTATTGACAACAAATTGTGCATGGGATAATGAACTATTACCACGAGTTACTGATTGTGTTGATGAAATTATAGTGTCGTTAGATGGGCCTCAATATATACATGAAAAATACAGAAAGTATAAAGGGAATAAGTCGGTATTTGATTTAATATTGAGGAATGCTACTGAGATTTATAAAAATGGAAAACTGAAACATTTTTCAAGCGTTATCACTTACGATACTATTGCAAATGCAGAAGAGTATATTGATTTTTTTATAAAACACTTTCCGGGTAGTACAATTAAAACTGCTGCAGTGATTGTAACTGGCGATGCAAGTGAGAATGGAATTAAGCGCATCGCAATGCAAGATTGGATGGTTTTTGTAAATACTATCAAAGAAATATCTAATGGAAGAATTTGTATAATAGACTCAAAACCAGAAAAGAAAATAGAATATATGTATCAATATGGATGCGAACATATGAGAATGACCAATTGGTTTTGTTGGTTAAATAGTCATATATCTTGTTGTACGGATAGAGATAATCCAAAGTATTATTTTGCGAGTATTGAACATGGAAAAATATATTTAGATACTGATAAAATGGATGCATTTGTTTCTGAAAATGATGTGAACAACTTGCAAAAATGTGAAACCTGTCTTGCAAAATATTATTGTGCAGGTGGATGTCCTGATTTTCGTGATGGTAAGTTGAATTGCGAGAGGAGAGTGGAAAAATATGCAAGAATGTTTATTGAAAAAGCAAAAGAAAAATAAACAGGTTTATTGTATGCATTCATTTAAATTGGTGGTATATACCTTTTCAGATCAGGATGAACGAAACTACAAAGAGATTATCGAGAGATTTGAAAAAGATGATAAATTGAAAATGTATAATGTCTGCTATTGGTTGTCTGGAAGAAGAATGCAGTATAAAATATTTTTTAGATATAATTTTGAAAAGGACATCAAATGGAACATAATTAGATTTAGAAATTACTTAAGATTAAAAGTGCGAATTAAAGAGCTATAAGTAGGGTGTGTGTACCAATGCACACCCTTTGTTAAATTATGAACCCAAGATATGAAAACCGTGAAACCAAGATTTGAACCTAATGAAACCAAGAAATCATAGTAGTTGTAAATACCGATGAATTAGTGCATACTGCACGGTCATCGAGTGCATGCTTTCCGGGGTTTCAGTGCACGATTTCCGCTACATAGTGCATGTATGAATATTCTTGTGTGGTAACACCGCCAATCCGGCAGACGGGAAACCGTCTGTCCGGACGAGCGGGAACCGCTTAATGTGTGAGTTTACTCACACAATGCTTTATCCAAGCCATATATCTCTCGCATGCAGACAAACTTACAAATGAAATGAAAAAAAGTTATGATTGATAAAGTACTTGTGTATAGCAATAATGTTTTGGAAATACATTGGAAAGCAAATTTTATAAATTATTTCGACAATAGTAGATTGAATTTAGATAAGGAGAAAGCAGATTATGATGAAAGCACCACGAATTAAACACTGGGTATATGCGTTAAGAGATGGAAAACTAATAATGGGCGATAAGATAACGCAGATAATAGAACGAATATTTTGTGAACTCCATAAGGTGGCTCCTTGTGGTATGGATGAGCGAAGAGAACTGTGGCTTAAAGCAGAAAGAGGAAATATTGGGGACTATGGAGATTTTGAAAAATATAAGGAAGAAGAAATGGTGGACAGCTATGAAGAATTTGAACAGTTATGGCTGGAAGAATTTCCGAATGAAATTTCATGGTTTAACCTTGTCACGGTAGAACATGATGATTACAGGGCAATATTTTTAGGAAGAAATCTGATATACCAGTCTCAGGTAATAGATGGAGGGTATGTCGTAGAACTGCAAGAGTTGGAAGAACTCTTCATATGGATAGAGGCGGCTGTTAAGAAATGTATTGAACAACTTAAAAGTTGCACGTATAATGATGATGTAGCTAATAATCTTTATGAAAGAGAACGTACCGGAGTTATTTCAAGAAAGGACTACTGGGATCTGTTTCCGGAAGAAAAGGAAGGGTATCTTAAAGATATTACGCAGGAAGAGGTAGATACATTTCTGGCAAATATATCTGAGCAGATATCTGACAAGCCTATAGGACAATATATTGAGCATATGACTGCAGGCAAGTTTTATAATTATTGTGCTATTGGATATAAAGCAAATGCCTATCAGAGACTTGACGGACTTACTGCCAAACAACAGTATTATAGAAAAGCTGATGGCAGAGACGAGGATTTAAAAGATATAGATGAAAAATCCCCGGAAGCATTTAATGAATGGTTTAGAAATCGGAAGAACAGAATAGGTCATCCATGGGAAGTATGTGCAGGTGGTAATTCAACACATGTAGCACTCTATATTCGTCACGATGAGAATGGGTATTATCTTGAACTAAAAGGAAAGGCATGGTCGAGGTCAATTGAGACGATAAAGTTTTATAATGCACTCAGAGCAGATGGTGTTGCTGTTTATCTGTATGATGCGAAAGGACTTAAAGAGAGACTGTGTGGAGAGGATATAATCGGTATAGTGCCAGAGCGAGTAGCACCGGTATATTGTGAATCATGGTTCCCGAATATGGAAATATTAGATTTTATGAATCTGCCATATGAACCAGAGGATTATGATAAGATATTACCGAAGGTAAGATGGCTGCCAGAGGAAGAACAGAAATTGTTATAAAAAAATTCAAATTTTTGTTAGTCCCTACTTGACAAAATCGGGAGCCAGACAGATCGGTAAAACATATATAATTAGCCTGCAAATAAAAAGTCAAGGTTATTTATATGGTAACATTTTTGAATAAGGAAAAAAACTGGGAGATATGATATATAAGCTTGATTTAAGCGCATTAATAGAATAAAAATAATTCTATGTTCATTCCATCAGATAGACATAGACAAAAATTCCTCTGCATACATTGTAAAAATGAGATTTGCAGGGGAATTTTTTTGAGAGATTATATTGAAGAAAGAGCAGAAGAAATTGGACAATATATCGTGGAAAGCGGAGCAACGGTCCGGCAGACAGCAAAGAAATTCGGAGTAAGCAAAAGTACGGTACATAAAGATGTGACGGAACGACTGGTGAAGATCAATCCATTTCTGGCTGCAAGGATTCGGGTCGTTTTGGATGTGAATAAAGCAGAGCGGCACATCCGGGGAGGAATGGCAACAAAAGAGAAATATCTGCATGAACGGGAAGAACAAGAGGTACAATGAATAAAAATATTTGTATAGATTGGTATAAGGCGAAAAGATATGGAGTCAGAAGATGACATGAGATGATGATGCAGAGAGGCAGTTTGAAAAAGATTGCTTCTCTTTTTTTGTTTACTTGTGTTATCTGGCAGAATTGGGTAAAATGGGAAATAGATATAACAAGGAGAATGTACGAGAATAAGGGGTAAAAGATAATTAACGGAGGTGATTACAATGAGACAGAAGTTATGGAGAAACAAAAAGTTTGTGGTGATGGCAGCAGCATTTACATGTATTGCAGCCCTGTCTGCATGTGGGAAAAAAGATGCTGATTATACTGTGGATGGAGGAAATGAAGACGGTGGAAGTATTCAGAGCAAATATGGTATTCCGGAATCGTGTGATACCACATTTGACATAGGATCAACCGGGCTTAAAAAGATCCAGTTAACAGATTCCGATATCACAGTGCCGGACACCGGTGCGATGTATACAGCTCCGGTAAAAATGAAGGAGATCGATTCAGAATATCGAAAAGCTCTGGTAGAAAAGTTATTTGACACAGATAAGGGTGTCTATGTCTATTATGATATGGAGAATATGGACAAGCTGTCAAAAGAGGATATTCAGGAATATATCGATCTGTATGAGCGGCAGAAAAAGGCGGATCCGTCACATGCGGCAAATTATGATTCGGATATTGACCGTATGAACCGTCTGCTGCAAACGACTTCAAAGCAGAGAGAAAATGCGGGAGACTATTCCGCAGATGAATATATGGGTACAGTTGGTGATCTGGAATACAGAATCAGTTTTCCTCAGGAAGGAGAAAATGATACGCTTTTCCGGATAAAGGAGGATCTTCTGCAGTATCGTCCGATGGAAGGTGCAACGGGTGTCTTTACGTCCAGTCTGGAAGAATACAATGCCAGCTTGGGTGATGAATATGGAGAGTTGGAATCGGATATTAATGAATGTTCACTGTCGGTAGATGAGGCAAGGCAGATTGCTGAAGAATTTCTGGCAAAGATTGGCGGATCGGATGTGATTTTACAGAGTGAATCGGATCTGTGCTGGCTGTATCGGAACGATGGTTCGTCTGACCAGAATCTGTCGACGGCTGTTGACGGATATTCATTTGAATACATAAGATCGGTTATGGATCAGCCAGTGTCGGATGTAGCGGTCTGGACTGCTGATAATCTCCGTCAGGCAAATGGATTTGTGAATGTTCCGATCGAGAAATATACGATTCAAGTAGATGCAAATGGTGTAATTGAAGCTCTCTGGAACAGTTATCTGGAAGCCGATGGCAGCCAGCAGGCGGTGGAGTTGTTATCCTTTGATGAGATGCTTAAGAAAGCAAATGAGTCGATAGCAACGTATTATACCAAATATCCGACAGCATATAAGCAGATTGCATTTAACGATATTACGTTGTCTTACTATCTGAAACAGAAGGAAGATGGAAGCGGATTTGAGTACGTTCCGGCATGGATTCTTGCAGAATACGAAGATCCTGCAGATCATGAGCTTCCGGAGCAGGTCGTAATTCTGGATGCCAGAGATGGCTCTGCCATCGACCTGATGAAGCTTGCCGAAGCAGTTGGCGGCATTTCCAGCGCAACCGACTGACTTTAATGCCTGCTGTATATCAATTGTCTATCCTGCTGCAAACAAGTTGCGCTTTCTACTCGGTGTATATGTCTGATCTGCTCATGCTCCTGTGCAACTCGCCCTTCGGGCTCAAACAAGCACCCGCATTCGCTGACAATATACACCTCCTTACGAAATGCTCGCTATGTTGCTACAGAATAGACCATTGATATACAGCAGGCGCTAAACACAGTTGATAAAATTGCTCGATCAATGCTCGATAGTTGGTGTTACATTAACGTGTTCCGGTTTCTATTCGGTTCGCACACTTATTTGCCAGCAGTCGCCCTAACTCGTCCTTACGGACTCAGACAAGGGCTTGGTGCTGGCAGTTAGTGCGAACCTCATTACGAAATCCTCACAATGTTATTGTAATACCAACTACCGGGCATATTTTCGGTCAATTTTTAACTTGCGATATTCAAATGTCCACCGTGTATCGTAGTCTGTCCTGTAACAACATAGCGAGCATTTCGTAGAGAGGGACATACTGCCAGCGAATGCGGGTGCTTAGTTTGAGCCCGGAGGGCGAGTTAGCACAGGAGCATGAACGGATTGAGTATAGGCTGGAAGGCGAGGGATATTTCATTGTCAAGCCTGTCCTATCTCCACTACAAACGTTGGTGTAGATTTCGTAATGAGATTTGCACTAGCTGATAGTAAGTTCTACTAATCTCAGACTGCACCTTTGGTTTGTCTTCACTAAGGGAACTTACATGGCACGCACTAACCGCAGGTCTCGTCTTTGACTCCACCTTCGCTAAGTGCTCCGCTCAGGCGTGCAAATCGAATAGAAATCGAACCAAGTTAGTAGTGGAGATAGGACAGGCCTGATAATGGAATATCCATAATTCCATTGCCAATCAGGGTGCAGGTGGGGTATAATCAAAGGTGAGTTGCCAGAGGTTTTTCTGGCTGAGAAACAGAAAAGGGGTTATCCTATGAGATTTATTCATATAGCGGACGTCCATCTGGGCGCCGTTCCTGATAAAGATAAAAGCTGGAGCAAAGAGCGGGCAAACGAGATCGAATCAACATTTGACCGTCTTTTGGCTGTGGCAGAAGAGCGAAAAGTAGACTTGCTGCTGATCGCGGGAGATCTGTTCCATGCGCAGCCATCCCTGCAGGATCTGAAGAGTCTGGATTATAAGCTGTCAAAGCTCACAAATACAAGAACGATCATGATCGCAGGAAATCATGATTATATCAGTAAAGGATCACCGGCAGAGAGTTATGAATTTACATCGAACACAGTGCTGATGCCGGCAGACACGTTCAGTAATGCATATCTGGATGATATCAATGTCTGTGTGACAGGATTCAGCTTTGGACAGGTGGAATATACAGAAGATGTCTATGCGGATATCATGCCGCAGATGGAGGATGCAATCAATATTCTGCTGGCACATGGTGGAGATGAGAAGCATATTCCGATCAATTTCCGACAAATGGCAGAGGCGGGATTTGACTACTGCGCACTCGGACATATCCATAAACCAAAGCATATCGTGAAGAATAAGATGGCATATCCGGGTTCGTTGGAGCCGCTGGACCGGACAGAGACCGGCAGACATGGCTTTATCTATGGACAGATCAAGGATGGCGAGACGAAGATCCGTTGGGAGCCATTTAACTGTCGAAGTTATATTAATCTGGGGCTTGCTGTGAAACCGGAATACAGCGAGGCGAAGATTCTGGATGTCCTTACGAAGCAGATGGAAAATATGGGGGTGCAGAATATTTATCGTATTATTCTGTCCGGACATATGGCAAATGGGCTGAAACCGGATTTTTCAGGACTGATGAGGAACTACCGTATCTATGAGATTGTGGATAATACATTGTGTGAGTACGATCTGGACAAGCTGTATCTGGACAATGAAGATAATCTGCTTGGAAAGTTTATTGAGCGGTTTGCAGATGCAGAAGACGAGATCAGCAAACATGCATTGAAGTATGGGGTAGAAGCAATACTTGCAACTGGAGATAAGTGATCATGTATATAAATAAGCTGTTATTAAAGGAATTTGGAAAATTTAATAATAAAGAAATCCGGCTGAAAAAAGGCTTGAATCTGATCTACGGTGCAAATGAATCCGGTAAGACAACGGTGAAAGAATTTATTGTTGGCATGCTGTATGGAATCGATAAGACCAGAGGAATCGGAGCAAGGCTGGACAATTATGAGCTACGCAAACCGGTAAACGGCGGTGGTTATTCAGGAAAAGCATATGCAGTGACGAATGACAAAAGCTATCTTCTGGAGCGGAATTTCCTTCGTACAAATAAAAATGCAACGCTGACAGAGATTGAAACGGGAAAAGAAGTACAGCTTAAGAATCCGAATTCTTATAAAGGTATTTTATTTGATGTAGATAAAAGCACCTATACCAACACGCTTTGTATTGGCGAGCATGGTGCAGTGCCGGGGAAGGAACTGGCAGAGGATCTTGGCAATTATGTGGTAAATCTGACCACAACCCGGAATGCCGATATTGATAAGACAGAAGCAGTTCGGTATTTGAAAAATGAACGCCGGAAATTTGAAAATAAAAAGCTGGCAGCAGAGATTGACCAGTTAAATGAACAGATGGATGCACTTGGAGATGTGGATGGAGATCTGGAAGCAATCCGGGAAGAACGCCGGGAAGAACTGGATGCTTATAATATGGAGATCGCACGACTGAAGCGGGAGGCTAGACAGCTTGTAAATGAGAAGGATGCAGCCATTCCGGATGAAGACGAAGACCGTACCAGAAGTCATATCTTCCTTGATGTGGAAGCGCTGGATGATGACGAGGAGTTCCGTCCGAAGACACAGAAAAAGCTGACGGATAACATATTTATTATAATGCTGACTGGTATTCTGGTCGTTGCCGCAGTCATGTTGGCGGTTCACTTGCTGAATTTCCAGAAAGCCATCCAGCAGTTATTTACGATCTGTACGATTGCATTTGTGGCTGTTACGATCATTGACGGATTATTCCGGAAGGGCTTCTTTGATGGAGCGGATGCAGTACCGGATGAGGCAGAATTCGACCAGATGATCTATGAGCTTGGACGTGCAACAGAATCCAGGACAGTCCGGATCGAGATCGACCGGAATTTTCAGGAAGCACATGATGCCAAATTAGAGTTGTTGAAGTTTAAAGAGCATGATGCCGTAGCAAAGCGGGATTCCTATTATGAATTAAAGGGCAAACGGGATGAGCTTCAGAAACGGTTTGAGGTGATGGAGAAGAAACAGAAGGCGATCGACCTTGCGATCCAGACCATCAATGATATATCGGTGGATATTTACAATGATTTCGGTGGCCGTTTAAATGAGAATATCTCGGAAATCGTCAGTATCATTACAGATGGCAAATATAACGATGTGAAGTTGGATGAGAATATGCATATTTCGGTATTTGACGACGATCATTATATGCCGATCGAATTCCTAAGCAGCGGAACGATTGAACAGATCTATCTGGCTGTCCGGCTGTGCATTGCAGGGCTTCTCTGCAAAGACCGTATGCCGATCATTGTAGACGATATCTTTACAGCCTATGATGAACACCGCCTGAAAAATGCACTCTATTGTATGAGCCGCATTGATACCGATCAGGTCATAATCTTTACTTCAAATAATGCCATTGGAGATATGCTGGATGATCTTTCTATGGAATATAATTATGTAGAGTTGTAAATTGATTGTAGAATAAAAATTAAAAAATCCCTGTCCACTTCTGATTCCATCATAGATTCGGAAATGGGCAGGGGTTTTCTATTTTCTGTGGGAGTAAGAGTTGCTATTTATTTAATGCTGCAAGCTGAGCTTTTAGTTCAGCAATCTCTACGTCTTTTTCGGCAAGTGCGGTGACTGCTTCATCCCGTTCTTTTTTCAATTCATCGATCATGTAATTGACGGTATTCTCATCCAATTTTCGTAATGCTTCTGAAAACATGGTAACAACCTCCTCCGGGTGATACAGATATTCTGACATATCCATGCAGATAGCTTCCATCCACGGATAGTCGGATATCAGTACTGCAAGGTCATCCATAGTGGTTGCAGTTAACAGGGATAACCATGCGTTAAGTTCGTTGATATCTTTAGAATACTTACTTTTCTGGAAGACGTCAAGGGCAACGACATAGTATTCCTGCAGAAGATGGAAGTTGATCCCGGTATCAAATGCAGCCTTTCCATGATGCAGATAGATATCGGATAATCCGGGATCGTTACATTCTTTTGGACTGTTTTCAAACATCACGATCGTATAGACGGTTTTCAGATCCTGATAGGTGAATGTACTTCCTTTTTCGCCTTTTACTCTGGTATACTGGCGGAGCAGAAGATCAGCAGAGTAGCAGGACATTCGTTCGCCGGGGAAAGTATATGGTATTTTTTGAATCTCGACATTTGCGATCGAACCATCTTCTAATTGGACGATGATATCCAGAAGCAGGAGAGAGGTTGCTGGCAGCATGCTGTCCTCATTTGACAGGATGCATTTTACGGTTACTTTTGTACCGATAATACTGCTGATCAATCGCGATAATCGTTCCGGGTATACATCCGGGTTGAACAGTTTCTTAAAAAATGGATCATAGGTCAATGGCAGACTTTTTTTACCTTCCATGAATTCCAGAAAACGGTTTTTCCATTTGTCAGGCCAGTTCAGATATGTCCGGTAAACGGATGGATTCTTCTTTAATTCTAATAGACATTCATCTTTGGTCCGGGATGGGAAAAGCTGATGGATATTTAATGCGGCAGGCTGTATAGCGTTACCTTTCTGTGAGACAGTAACGTTTCTTTTTTCATTTTTATTGTACATAAATTTAATTCCTCGTAATATCCGGCGCCTGTTTTGTCGACAACATAACCATACCAGAAAAAGGATTGAAAAACCGGTTGATGTAACAAACAGCATGTCTGGATGTAATAACTTGCATGTTATGAGGTGAGATATCGTGGATTTGAGTATAAATTTATAATTTAATTTTATTGAAAACAGTATGTTATTTATATTTAAAATGAATTTAGAAAACTCAGCATGATATTTGTTTATAAGTTCAGGCAGATTGAAAAAATAAATTAAGTCGTTGTTGTAAATAATTATAAACTTGTTTTCCTATTTAATATCCGTTACAATCAAACTTGGAGAGACGGAGGCAATATACAAAGCTAAAATATGCATGTTATTCTGTTTTATCGGGAAAGGAGATGGGACATGGATAACGAAATTGTATATTCCTCCAAGGCTACTGATCAGAAAGCACAGTATGATGCCAGTGCCAAGCGGCTGCTTGGACAGAAGATCATACTGGCGCATATACTGATCAGGGTAGTAGAAGAATTTAAAGGTATGGATGCAGATACGGTTGTCTCATTGATCGAAGGTGAACCGTATATCAGCCAGATTCCGGTTGAACCCGGACTAACGAAGAAAGATATGAACTGCATCGATTGCTTGGAACGCTATTGTCGCAGACAATGACGGCAAAACAAAAATTGAAGCTTATGAAACAGGAGTATGACATACCGGTAGACAGAAATGGCATTAGAGAAGAGGTGAAGATCATGTGTAATCTGAGTGAAGGTGTAGAAGAAATGGGATATGCAAAGGGCGAAGCCGCAGGAATCGCTATGGGTGAAGCACGAGGCAAGGCCATTGGTAGGTCTGAAGGAAGATTGGAAGGGAGATCGGAAGGAAGAGCTGATATTATCCTGAAAATGCATAAGAAAGGCTATTCCTTAGAGCAGATCATGGATGTAACCGATATGAGTGAGACGGAAATCAAGGCAATTATAGGATAAGAGCATAGACAGAACAGGTAATATGTATATTTTAGTAGAAGTCCGGATATGGCAGAAATGTGCTGTATCTGGACTTTTTTTGAATCATATATGTTAGATATTAAAATGCTAGATATATCTACTTAAAAATATATATAAATTTTATTTATAACATAGAAAACCCCGCTTACTTTCAGCTCTATCGCAGGTAGGAATTGAAACATCAGTGGAACTTTCGTTATGAGATTTGCGCTAGCTGTCAGCACTAAGCCCATGTTTGAGCCTGATAAGGCGAGTTTGGGCGACTGCTGACAAATAGGCGTGCAAATCGAATAGAAAGTGCAACGTGTTTCAATTCCTACCTACGATAGAGCCGAAAGTAGGCGGGGTTTTGAATTATATTTAATTACATCTCATAATTATCTGAGATGGTATGTTTTTCTTTGTACTCAGCGATACGTGCGTTGATCCGCTCAGCAGGATCTAACAGCTCGCTGATAGAAGCATCATGATTTAAGTGGTCGATGATCAGAGCGATGTACTTGCTCATATCGGCTGATTCGTACCAGTCCTTCTTGAACAGATCAGGCATCTGGTAGGTCAGGTTGGTTGTGATGACCTTTTCGATCAGACCTTCTTCGTGGCACTTGTCGAATACTTCAAGACCCTTTGTGAAGAGACCGAAGGTAGCGATACAGTAAACACGTTTTGCTTTTCTCTGCTTTAACTGTCTTGCAACATCGATCATGCTTTCACCGGAAGCAATCATATCATCAATGATGATAACGTCTTTTCCCTCAACAGAATCACCAAGGAATTCATGAGCAACGATCGGATTTCTTCCATCAACAACGCGTGAATAGTCACGACGCTTGTAGAACATTCCGACATCGACACCTAACAGGTTCGCAAAGTAGATTGCTCTGTGCATAGCACCCTCGTCCGGAGAAATGACCATCATGTGGTTGTTGTCAATTTCAAGATCCGGTGTGGTACGGAGCAGGGTCTTGATGAACTGGTAGGTTGGACGTACATTCTCAAATCCGCTCTTAGGGATGGCATTTACGACACGAGGATCATGTGCGTCAAATGTCACAATATTGTCAACACCATAAGACTTTAATTCCTGAAGCATAACGGCACAGTCAAGAGATTCTCTGGAAGAACGCTTGTGCTGGCGGCTTTCATAAAGGAATGGCATAATTACTGTGATCTTTTTTGGTTTATCAGTCATAGCGGCGATCAGTCGTTTCAGATCTGCATAATGGTCATCCGGAGACATACGCTGTGGCTGACCGGCCATCATATAAGTACAGCTGTAGTTGCCGACATCAACCATAATGTAGATATCTTTACCACGAACGGATTCATTCAGAACACCCTTTGCCTCACCGGAGCCGAAACGTGGACAATCGGCACTGATCAGGTAAGTATCAGCTTCATATCCGTGGAAAACAATGTTGTCTTTGTGTACATTGTCTCTGTTAGCTCTCCATTTTACGAGATAATGATCAACCTTTTCACCAAGGCCTGTACAACTTTTGTGAGCGACAATTCCGAGACTGCCCACGGGTATGGTTTCTAATTTGCTATCGTCTGGCATGATAAATATCCTCCATAATCTTATAGTGTAATGATTCGATACCTTATATTGTTAGTATCATTGATAGTATATATGCAAATGCAGAAGACTGCAATGCCATCAGTTAGAAGTTTTATTCTGGATCCGGTCTTTTCGTTTGGTGTAGCGGATATTTGTTCCATATAATGGAAATACCTTAAAGTCACCAATGATACGGGACATGATACGTTCCGTATACCGGTCAGAAAGCTCCCGCATACTCAGATTGGTTGAGATCAGAGTAGCAAGGGATCGGTTGTTGCGCATATTAATGATCTCAAATAACTGGGAATTAACGAAAGTATTCGGAACCTCGGTGCCGAGATCGTCAATGATCAGCAGTTCACAGTTATAGATATAATCATATAACATCATCTTTTCTTTTTCACGCACATTACCCATTATAATGCCTGATAAAATATTTTCAAATAAATTTATTGAAGTCAGATAAAGAACTGTGTGTCCTTTGTCTAACAAAGCCTTTGCAATACAGTTGGACAGGAAGGTTTTTCCAAGCCCTGTTTCTCCGTAGATCAGGATACCGGAGTGGGATTCGTCAAAATGTTCCACATAATCTTTGCAAGCTGCCAGAGTGTTTGAGGCATTCTCGTATGGCGTATGCTTATGCGTGCCATCGTTTTCCCGGCTGTAGTAGTTCAGGGAAAAAGTAGAGAAATTCTCTCTCTCCAGGATTTTGCGGATCGTGGACTGGTTATACAGCTCGTCGATCACCTTCTGTGTCATACATTTGCAGGGATGGCTTCCCTGATAGCCGGTGTCGTGACAGAGCGGACATTCATAGATCGGTTCCAGATAATCTTCCGGATATCCGTGTTCTTTTAAAAGAGCTTTTTTATAATCTGCCAACTCACGGTTATTCCGGTTGATATCTTCCATATTAACAGGCAGTTTCCGTATTCTGTTTCTTGCTGCATGAATAGAAGAGGAAGCGATTTCCTGATCGATCTTTTTTATCTCAGGAATCTTTTCATATATTTCAGCTTTTCGATTGTCTGCCAGGATTTCATTTTCAAGACGCTTCCGTTGAAAGCCTGACAATATACTATCATAATCTATATTTTTCATAATTACACATAATCCTTATTTAGTGAGAATTTATCTCATCTAGGAACAACTGCTCCATTTCGTCAAGCTCAGCCGACATGTCTTTTTGCTGGAATGAATTGAAAGCATTCGGTTTAGCATTGTACTGGCTTGATTTTTGTGATGTATTTCGTTTTTTTGCTTCGTGATATTCTGTGCTTGCCTTGGCAATATCATCGACTGTTTTGACACCCTGTTGCTGCCATTTTTTCAGGATACCGTTGATATAGGCAAATGTTACATCGTGAGGATGCTGTGCAATCCCACGGTTGCAGGCTTCAATGATGACCGGCAGTTCAAAGCCCATTTCCTTATTCCAGGAATCCATCCATGCGACTTCTCCTGTGGTTGGAGCTTTCCGGTTGATACCAAGTGCCTTAAAGACGGCACGGTACAATGGGTTGCCATTTTCAGCAGCTTCCTTTGCTTCCTCCAGTGTGTGGATGCCGGCCTGATACCAGTTTTTGGCAATGCCTTCTGCATAACGGAGATCCGGTTTCTCAATGCTGACACAGTATTCGATCAGATATTCCATGATCTCGGTGGAGAACCCTAACTGATCGTGAATATAGATCAGGATCTCGATATCATTCACCGATAATTCTTTTCTGAAATAGGTTTCTGCTTCAAATATCACGTCGGCAAATGCATCATCTTCCTTTGCCTTTGCTGCAAGGGCAGCAGAGTAAGGCTGTTTCTCCGGAAATACAGACACTGGTTTCTGAACAGGTTCCGGTTCTGATATGGTATTCTTGGTATGTACCGGTTCGCTTGCTGCTGGAACAGCAGGCTTCTTTTTCTTTTCCGGAAACTTTAATAAAGAGATGCTGTCGAGCGACAGGGAGGTGTCTGCTTCTTCCTTTGTTTTTTCATGCAGAGGAAGCAGGGTAATACCTGTAAGCTGGCCGGATGCATCGTAATCCAGACGTAATACGTCCTCGCTGATCCAGTACCGGATCGCGCGGCAGATATCTTTCTCTGTGAGGTTGAAATGATCTGCAATATCAGCTACCGAGATCGGTGCTTTTGAGGACAACAGCCGGATAAGATATAGATAGACCTTGACAAATTCGCCATTTGCTTTGGTCATATAATAATCAATAAAATGATTCGATACCAGGGAAAATGTTTCCTTTGCTTCTGTTGAAATTGTAATGTAACTCATGGTAACTTTTCCCGCCTTTCATAACTTTTGGATGTCTCCAAACCTTCTCTGGTCAAGAAGTGCTCACATTATAGCATGTGTTTTTTAAATTGCAAATAGAACAAATAGTCGGTTGGAAAAATGGACAGGGATGTTGATTTTGTGGATAATGTGGAGAAGTTTTGGATAAAAAAATTATTTGTTACTAACACATCGGGAACAGGTGCTAAAACAGGGCATTTGTGAAAAAAGAAAGTAAATTTTATGTAAACAAATGAAAAGAGCTGTATGAGGAAAACTCCTTCACACAGCTCTGTGGATAATGTGGATAATTATTTTTTTATCAGTTCATTTCCGATAGAATCGACATTTCCGGCACCCATAGTTATCAACAAATCATTTTTTTTGCAATTTTTCAATAAATAATTTTCGATGTCCATAAAGGATGGCAGATAGAACGCATCGGTTCCATAAGAAGCAATCTTTTCTGCAAGCTGCTTCGAGGATACCAGACCTGTGTCTTTCTCTCTGGCCGCATAGATATCAGCCACGATAACATGGTCACAGACACTTAAGACCTTTGCAAAGTCATCGAAAAGGGCATATGTTCTGCTGTAGGTATGAGGCTGGAATACACACCATAATTCATGGTAGTCTGTATTCTTTGCAGCGGCGAGGGTTGCAGCGATCTCGGTTGGATGATGTGCATAGTCATCCATGACCTTTACATTGTCGAGGATCGTTCCTTTATATTCGAATCTTCGCTCTGCACCCTTGCAATGCAGCAGACCTGATTTGATCGCATCGATTCCGATGCCCAGCTCTGTTGCGGCAGCAATAGCAGATAAGGAATTGTATACGTTGTGCTTTCCAAATACATGAAGTGTGATGTCGGTGATCTCCTTTCCGTCGATCACAAGGGTATAAGTTGGGCGACCAAATTCATCAAAACGGATATTTGCAGCGCTGTAATGGTTCTTTGGATCTTCGCCGAAAGTAATAACCTGACACTTCAGATCTTTTGTTACGGTATCAAAATACTGCATATCACCATTTACAATGACTTTTCCGTTTTCAGGAGTTTTTGTTGCAAATGTGTGGAATGACTCCGCGATCTCTTCAATGCCGCTGAAGAAATCCAGATGATCCGCATCAACATTTAAGATAATGCTGATGTATGGTTTGAATGCGTGGAAGCTGTTTGTATACTCGCAGGCTTCTGTTACAAAGTAATCAGAAGAACCTACACGGATATTTCCACCGATATCATCGATGATTCCGCCGACGGAAATTGTCGGGTCAACGTCAGCCTCTAACATAATATAAGAAAGCATGGCAGTTGTGGTTGTCTTACCATGAGTACCGCTGACCGCGATGGAGTATTTGTAATTCTCCATGATCTGACCTAAGAGCTGTGCTCTTGTCAGCATAGGGATATTTTTTGATTTTGCAGCCTGAAATTCTTCATTATCCGGATGGATGGCTGCTGTATATACGACAAGGTCGACCTGATCTGTAATATTGCTTGCGGTTTGTCCGATATTGATCAGAGCACCCATGTCAGAAAGTTTATCTGTCATATTGGATGCTTTCATATCGGAACCGGTGACTTTAAAACCCTCTTTGATAAGAATTTCGGCAAGTCCGCTCATGCTGATACCACCGATTCCCATAAAATGTACATTTATTGGATGATTAAAATCAATTTTATACATGATGTTTCGCCTTCCTGAAAAGAATATTTGTGAGTATTATAGCATAGATAAAAAAGGAGTGGATTATTTTTTCATAAAAATTGAAAAGTTCAGAATTTAGTGTGCGATGCGGACAAAATGAAAGGGAAAATTAGAAAATTATATGGTATCATGTCAAATATAGGCAGATTTCCGTGATTATTAACAGAAATTTGTCGTTTTTTTTGACATGAAAAACATAAATAGTTCACATATCGTTCATGAAATGTTCACATATATACTGTAACATACAATACGAAAGCTTTTCATATATTTGAATCCTTTCCCCCCTCATTTGGAGCCACCATTTTGGTGGCTCTTTTCTTTTTTAAAATGAAAAAATCTGCAGCATGCTGCAGATTTTTTTGTATACTTTATAGAAAAGAAAAGAGCCGCCAAAATGGTTCATTAAGGATGAAAAAAGTTTTTATGGAGATGATAAGGGTATGTTTGGAGATTTTTTTCGATATTGGGATGAACTGCCACAAGATGGTGGTTTTCAGTTATTTGGATGGATTCATATAGGCTGGTTAATCGGAATTGTAATTGTGTGCGTTATAACCGGTCATTATTATAGAAAGGCAGATGCTGCTGTTCAGGACAGGATCCTGAAAATACTGACGGGGATATGTCTGTGTCTGGAATTAGGTAAGGATCTCTATCTGATATGGATCGGGGAGATGGGGATATCATATCTTCCGTTTGAGATGTGCGGACTGGCGATTTTTGTGGAACTGGGATTTGCATTTTTCCACCGGGAATTTCTGGGAGAAATTATGTGCGTGATCAGTATGCCCGGTGCAATGGCAGCACTGTTATTTCCGGACTGGACCAGATATCCGCTATTAAATTACATGCATATCAATACATTCTTATTACATGGACTTCTGGTTCTCACTCCGGTTTTAGTTCTGGTATCCGGCAGATACAAACCTTCTATAAAAAAAATCTGGCAGATCTTTTTGTTTTTGTTTACGGTTGTTCCTTTTATCTATGTTATAAACAGGATCTGGGGCTGTAATTTTATGTTCCTTTGTTACCCATCCAATGGTTCTCCGTTTCTGTCTGTTTATCTGCAGCATGGCTATGTTCCATATCTGATCACGTATGCCGTTACAGTCATTCTTTGTATTTTGGTTATATATGGAATACTGGACAAAATCGCTTCCTTTTGTGGTAAAAATGTGGTATACATTAATAGGAAGAATTAGTTGAGAAAAAAGTCATAATAATAGAAAATATGCGCAGGAAGAACTGCGTATACGGAAGATAGAATACGGAGAATGAGAAAAAATGATAACAAACGATGCGACACTTTTAAAAGTAAAACATGAAGTATTGTATGAAGTTGCCAAGCTTGCGTATGCCGGACGATTGGAGGAAGAAAGAGACAGTCTTCCTTATAAGATGGTTCCGGGCCCGCAGCCGGCATTTCGATGTTGTATCTACCGGGAACGAGAGGTTATCAGACAAAGGATCCGGCTTGCGGAAGGTAAAGCACCGGGTGCTGAAGATGATGGAAATATCGTACAGGTTATTAATTCTGCCTGTGAAGGATGTCCGATCTCCCGATATGTAGTAACTGATAACTGTCAGAAGTGTATGGGTAAAGCCTGTCAGGCTGCCTGCCGGTTTGGAGCGATCAGCATGGGACGAGATAAGTCCTATATTGATCCATCCAAATGTAAAGAGTGTGGACAGTGTGCAAAGGCCTGTCCTTATAATGCGATCGCCGATCTGGTACGACCTTGCATGAAGAGTTGCCCTGTGGATGCGATCTCGGTGGCCGATAATGGTACCGGTATTGCTGTGATCAACCAGGACAAATGTATCCAGTGTGGATCCTGCGTCCACAAATGCCCGTTTGGTGCGATCGGTTCTAAGACATTTATTGTGGATATCATTAAGAAGATGCGCTCAGATATTAAGGTATTTGCCATGCTTGCACCTGCAACGATCGGTCAGTTTGGTGCAGATATTACGATGGCAAGCTGGAGAACAGCTTTAAAGAAGATTGGTTTTTATGATGTTGTGGATGTATCACTTGGTGCGGATATGACGGCCATGAGTGAGGCAAAGGAATGGATCGAAGCCAAGGAGAAGGGTGAGAAGAAGACGACTTCCTGTTGTCCTGCATTTAAGAACTATGTCGAGAAGCATTTCCCTACATTAAAGGATGCAATCTCAGAAACAGTATCACCGATGTGTGCTGTATCCCGTTATATAAAGGAGAAATTCCCGGGGGCAGTTACTGTATTTATCGGACCATGTATTGCGAAGAAAGCCGAATCCATGTCAGGAGAAAAGAATACTGCGGATTATGCACTGACTTACGGTGAGATCCGTGCAATGCTCCGTGCAAAGGGTGTGAAGCTGGAGCCGGAAGAAGATACGGATGATCAGGGTAGTATCTATGGTAAGAAATTTGCAAATGCAGGTGGTGTAACCGCAGCAGTTCTTGAAAGTATGAAAGAACTTGGCTGTACCGGTGATGTATCTGTATGCAAATGCAGTGGCATAACCGAATGCAAGAAAGCATTGACGCTGATGAAGGTCGGAAGACTTCCGGAAGACTTCATCGAAGGTATGGTATGTGAAGGTGGCTGTGTCGGCGGTCCATCGAGACACCGGGATCCAAATCTTGCAATGCGTGACAGAAATGCAGCACTTGCAAAATCGTCGGATATATTGATCAAGGATAATCTGGACAAACAGAATGCAGAAACGGTTGATATGATCCGTTAGATATAAGAAGGTAATGGTAATATCGGATGTGGGGACGTCTGATATTACAGGGAAAAGCAGAAACTATTAACAACAAAAGAAAATAAAGCAGAAAGTAAGAAAATTAAATGTCGCCAGACGAAACATAAAATAAGCCCGGCGGCATTTTTTTTCGATGGAGGTTACACGCATGGTAGCACAGATTTTGGCACTTGCCATTTTTGTGGTTATGTTCGGATTGATCATATCCGAAAAATTTGAGCGTCATGTTATCACATTGGTATGTGGACTGGCAACACTTGTTCTGGTATTTGGCGTAGCAATGCACAGCATGGATGCGATACTTGAAACATTAAATATCAGAAACATTTTTACACTTTCGTTCTGGTATGAGGCAGGAGCCTCATCCGAGAGTACGGGTGGTATCAACTGGGCCACGATCATCTTTCTTGCGGGAATGATGGTTATGGTAGAAGGTATGGCAAAGGCGGGGTTCTTTCGCTGGCTGTGTATGACGATCGCGAAAGCGGTTCGGTATAGAGTCATTCCGATATTTATTACATTCATGATCATGTCATTTGTCCTTGCTATGTTCATTGACAGTATTACGGTTATCCTGTTCTTAGCAGCAGTTACAGTGGAACTGGCGCAGCTTCTGGACTTTAATCCGATTCCGCTGATCCTGTCTGAGATCTTCTGCGCAAATCTGGGTGGATCGGCAACAATGTGTGGTGATCCTCCCAATATCATTGTCGGAACATCCCTTCGGTATTCGTTCTCTGATTTTATTACAAATACCGGCCTGATGGCGGTACTTTCACTGGTGGTTATTATTTTTTACTTTTATTTTTGTTTCAGGGAAGAACTCACAGCATCTTCGGCGTCACAGACTTCGGAGAAAGATCATCCATCACCGGTATCTGCGATCACGGATAAACGGGCATTTGCCATTAGCTGTGTGATCTTTTTATGTGCGGTTGCCTTACTTATCACACATGCACAGACCGGACTGACCGTTGCATTTATCGGTCTGTTTATAGCAATACTGGTTCTTCTGACATCAGGAAAGAATGTCGGACATATTTTAAAAAATGTAGATTATAAGACGATCCTTTTCTTTATTGGTCTGTTTGTTGTAGTCGGCGGTCTGGAGCAGACCGGTATCCTGGAACTGGCAGCCGGATTTATCGAGAAGGTAAGCCATGGAAATGTCAAGGTAATGATAGCCATTATTATCTGGGTATCCGCGATCGCAAGTGCATTTGTAGATAATATTCCATTTGCCGCAACCATGATCCCGGTTATCAAGACTCTGGCAGCATCGACAGGTGTGGATCTCTCGGTTCTTGCATGGACACTGGCAATGGGTACAGATATCGGTGGAAGTGCGACTCCGATCGGTGCATCGGCAAATGTTGTCGGAATGTCGATCGCGGCAAAAGAAGGTCATCCGATCTCTTGGGGCAAATATTGTAAGGTATCAGCCCCGGCATCCGTTATCGTTATCCTGATCTCAATGGTCTGTATCTATCTGCGATATTTCTAAATTATAATAAAGGTGGAATATAACTGCAACCGGCTAATTATATATTGACATTACCAAAGATTTCGTAATGAGATGCATAGTGCCAGTAAATACGAGTGCCTGTTTGAGTCCGAAGGACGAGTTGGCACAGGAGTATTTACGAATCAGGCATATGCAGCGAATAGAAATCGACGTAAGTCAATATATAATTAGCCGGTTGCAGTTATAATTCCCCCGTTTTTTGTAAAAATGAACTACAAAAAACTGTTGACAGATAAGTGAAATATGGTACTATAGGTAAAGTGGTTTTCAAAACTACGTTTGAAGTTAACGAAAAACCTAGAATAAAGTCTGAAAAAACCGAGAACAAAGTTGCGAAAACGTGAAAAATGGAAACACATTTTATTATATAGATCATTATTTTACGGAGGAACAGACAGTATGATAACAGAGTTAAAACCGGAAGAAGGAATTGCCGGAAAGTTTGTCAAGACAGCATTTGATGAGAATGGTGTATTAAGCAAGATTGAATTTACAAATGATGAGACCTTCAATTTTGCATTTGATGTAGTGGATGCATTAGCAGAAAAGACACCAGATAAGACAGCATTGATCTATGTGTCCAGAGATAAGGAAGAAAAGAAGTTTACATTTAAAGAGATCAAAGAGTATTCCAATATGGCAGCAAACTATTATAAGAGCCTTGGTATCAAGAAGGGCGACAGAGTGCTGCTGGTATTAAAGCGTCATTATCAGTTCTGGTTTACGATCCTTGCACTTCACAAGATCGGTGCAGTAGCAATTCCTGCAACCAATATTTTAAAGGTAGAAGATTACAGATACAGAATCGAAGCTGCAAATGTAAAGGCTGTTGTATGTACAGCTGATGACAAGATTCCGGATGCAATGGCAGCCATCGATCCGGATGATAAGGTGATCAAGGTTATCGTAAATGGAGAGAGAGAGCATTTCCATTCATTTGATAAGGACATCCTTTCATTCAGCAAAGAGTTCGCACGTCCGACAGGTGAAGATACAGTCTATGCACATGATACCATGATCATCATGTTCACATCAGGAACAACCAAGCATCCAAAGATGGTTGCACATAATCATCTGTATGCACTTGGACATTATATTACAGCAAGATATTGGCATAACGTAAAGACGGATGGTATTCATTTTACAGTATCCGATACCGGCTGGGGTAAGGCTCTCTGGGGCAAGCTCTATGGTCAGTGGTTATGCGAGACCTGTATTTTCGTTTATGACTTTGATGTATTCAGTGCAGACAATATCATGAAGCTTGTAGAACAGTACAAGATCACAACCTTCTGTGCGCCACCAACCCTTTACAGAATCCTTGTTAAGATGGATCTGAGCAAATACGACCTTTCCGCACTGACTTATTGTACAACCGCAGGAGAAGCACTGAATCCGGAAGTATTCTATAAATTCAAAGAGATGACAGGATTTACAATCTTTGAAGGCTTTGGTCAGACAGAGACTACACTTGCAATCGGAAATCTGAAAAATACAACACCGAGACCGGGTTCCATGGGTAAGGCAAGCCCGCTCTATGATGTTCACATTATGAGACCGGACGGAACACTTGCTGATGTAGATGAGACCGGTGAGATCGTTATTAAGATTGCAGATGGCGAACCATATGGTCTGTTCTCTACTTATAATAATGATGAGGAAATGACAAAAGAAGTTAAGCACGACGGTTATTACCACATGGGTGATACCGCATATATGGACAAGGATGGATATTTCTGGTTCGTAGGCCGTGTGGATGATATCATCAAGGTTGCCGGATACCGTGTTGGACCTTTTGAAATTGAAAATGAGATTATGAAGATCCCATATGTTCTGGAATGTGCAGTTACAGCTATACCGGATGGAACCAGAGGACAGGCGATCAAGGCAACGATCGTTCTGACAGAAGGAACGGTTGGCGATGATAACCTGAAGAAAGAGCTGAAGCGTTATTTCAAGGAGAACATGGCGAGCTACAAACGTCCTCGTGTGATCGAATTTGTCGATGAGATGCCAAAGACGATCAGTGGTAAGGTAAGACGTGTAGAGATCAAAGAGAAAGACTGGAAATAAGTCCGGACGATCATCTGCCGGGATAGATTACAGGCAGATGAAATGACATAGCCTGTGAGAAGCAGGCAGGAAATGGAGATGTTCATAAAATGATAGATATGGAAATTAAGCCATATGAGCGTATGGTTTATTACTATGAAACTGACAGAATGGGAATCGTTCATCATTCCAACTATATCAGATGGTTTGAGGAAGCGAGACTGGACTGGATGAAGCAGATTGGATGGGATTACAAGACCATCGAGGATGACAATATCATTATTCCGGTATTGTCAGTATCTGCGGAATATAAGACCATGTCCAGATATGGAGACGACGTTGTGATCTATGTAAAGCTTGCAGAGTACACAGGCATCCGTATCGGATTTTCCTATGAAGTACATGACAAGAAGACCGGAGAGCTTCGGTGCGTCGGCACATCCTGTCATTGTCTGCTGGATGAGAAGAACAAGCCGGTGTTCATGCGGAAACAGTATCCGGAGAAGGATGCGTTCTTCAAGGAGCTCATGAAGCAGCAGGCTGAGGAGAATGCCTAAATTACACAATATAACAAGGGGATAGTCAATATCCATTTTACAGCACACTTGCGTTCGTGTCTCACGTAACGGTACTAAATTCACCGCTGGGGCGGTTCATTAAGGACCGACGTGAGACAAGGTCTGTAAAATGGATATGACTATCCTCTTTTGTTATATTGTGCTCTGCATAAAGAAATGATCCGGACATGGTGAGGGGTTTATAGAATTGCCAAGTCCCCCTGCCAGATTCTCTCTGTTGACACATTGTTTTATAATTGCTAGTATAGGCTTGATATAAGGGATTTCCATGCGGAATCAGGTATTATGTATGAGCATTAGGAATGAGCTTGTTAGGAAAACTTGTTAAGAAAGATTATGAAGATAATGGCTGCAGGGCATGATGTATTTTGAAATGGTATGAGGTTAGAATGAGAAAGATAAAAGAAAACAGAGAGAAAATGTATAGATCTCGTTGGTTAAAGGTTGTTAGTTCTATATTGGTAATGGTGATGACTGTTTCGCTGTTTGGTCAGATTGCTGTGAATGGAGCATTTGACGGAACTGGCAAACAGGCAGGCACAGGTGGGATCGCGAGGCTTAGTCAGGTAGAGGCGGCTTCGGATACTTCTATTGATTATAAGGCGGCTTTGAAGGATACTTCTGTTGCAATCGAGAAAAAGCTGACAACCTATAAGGTGGAAGTGGCAGATGAAACAGGCGGAACTTCCGTCGTAGACTGGTATGGCCCTGCAAATGCTTCGATCGGTGGCGAGTGGGCTGTGATCGGAGAAAGCCGTTATGGACGGAAGAATGTATTGTGGTATCGTGCCTATTATGAGAATCTGGTACGGGTATTACAGGCAGTCGGAGAAGCACAGGCATCTGCTGATGGAACAACTACAGGTGGAAGTGCAAAGACTGTGCCATTGAAGCTCGACAGCAGAAAGGGAACGGAAAATTCCAGAGCCATTCTTGCACTGACTGCTATGGGGATAGATGCGTCAAACGTAGAAGGGTATGATCTGACAGCAGCTTTGTCGGATATGACATATGTAAAAAAACAGGGCTTAAATGGACCAATCTGGGCGTTGATCGCGCTGGATTCCGGTAATTATGAGATACCGCAGATCACATCGGGTAAAGCAACAGCCCAGGTATCCAGAGAAAAATTGTTATCTTATATATTAAGCAGTGAGCTTACAGATGGTGGATTTAATCTGACGAAAAGTGATTCACAGGGGGCAGATCCGGATGTGACAGCAATGGCATTGCAGGCATTTGCACCATATTATACCGGACGGATAACTGTTGGAACAGAGCTTCAGAAGCAGATCAGGGAAGCAGTGGACCGGAACATACAGGTTCTCTCAGATATGCAGAAAACCTCCGGGGCATACAGCTCATATGGAAGTGAGAATGCAGAAAGCACGGCACAGGTGCTGGTGGCTTTATCCAGTCTTGGAATTGATGGAAGAACGGACAGCCGTTTTGTAAAAAATGGAAAGTCTGTGCTGGATGGTCTGTTGTATTTTTATATACCATCAACCGGAATGTTTAAACATGTAGAAGCAGAAAAATCCGGCAATCAGATGGCGACCGAGCAGTCATTTTACGCATTGGTAGCGTATCAGAGGTTCCGGAATAAAAAGGCAACCTTGTATGATATGACAGATGCGGATAAAGCATGTGTTATGGATCTGACAGATTGTAGCGTAACAATTTCAAAGACTGCATACACATATACCGGAAAGACGATCAGGCCGGTGGTGACTGTTACCTGTAAAAAGCTGGATGGAACAACGATCACTTTGAAAAAGGATACAGATTATACAGTCACATATAAGGATGATAAAATGCCGGGCAAGGCAACGGTTGTAGTAAAAGGTAAGGGTGATTATACCGGAAGCGTAAGCAGAACGATCACGATCGCACCGACGGCAACGGTGATTCCTTCGGTGACAAATACAGAAACCGGAATCCGGCTGAAATGGAAAAAGACGACAGGCGCAGAGAAATATATCATATATCGTAAAGCGGGAAATGGTTCCTGGAAGAAATATAAGTCGGTAAAGGCGGCAAATGGATGTTCCTTTACAGATACTAAAGTTACAAATGGAAGCAAATACGCATATAAGATACGGGCGTATACGGATGGTGTATATGGAGCATACAGTTCCATACACACAATATACCGGGTAAAACAGCCGGTCCTGAAAGTGAAAAAGACAGGAAAAGGCAGATTGCAGTGTTCCTGGAAGAAGAATACGAAGGCGAACAGTTACCAGATCATGTATGGAACGAAGGCGTCCATGCAGGGTGCAAAGACGATCACGATAAAAAAAGCCGGAACCGTGAAAAAGACTATGACCGGATTAAAAGCCGGAAAGAAATACTATGTGCGGATCCGGAGCTGTAAAATGGTGAATAAAAAGAAGTATTACAGCAGTTGGAGCAAGACCGTAAATATCCGGGCATGATCGGGATCGTAGAAGATGACTAAACATGCAGATGCCCGGAGAGCAGAAACTACAGATACAATAAATACCGTATGACAGAAAGCAGCATATGAAGTTCATTAAAAAAAATATAAAAAAAATAATTGGTATTCTGGCGGTGGTGCTGATCCTTACAGTGGCATTCTGGTATGGTGGAAATGCACCGGGTTCCAGAGGATTTTCCGGATTTGGAAAGCAGCATACGGAATCCCGGAATTCGACCGAACTGGCAGAAGCTGAAACTGGTCAGGAGAAAACCGGAAGGCCATCGATGACGGAATCGGAAACAACAGACGATCAGGACGCTGATAGCCAGGATACAGACCGTACAGATGAGACATCAGAAGGAGTGTCAACAGAAGATCCGGCAAATAAAGATACACAGGAAAAGGCATCAGGCGAAAACGGAGACGAAAATAACTGGACAGATAGTCCGGCTGCAAATGGAAGCACCGGAACAGAAGCCGGACAGGACCCATATGGTTCGGATGGGCGAGACTCCACAGGGACGACAGAGGCTCTGACCGAACAGCCAACGACGGAACAAACGACTGAAACAAAAGAACCGAAAACAACGGAACAGCCGACAACAGAAGAAGAACCGGGGCAGAATACGACAGAAGCTCCAACGACGGAACGGCCGGCGCATCAGAAACCGGAGAAGCCTGCAACAACGGAAGAACCGGAAACGACAGAGCAGAAGCCCGCAGAGGAGCAGACATATACCTGCACGATATCGATTAACTGCGATAATATTCTGAAAAACTGGAATATGTTAGATAGGAGCAAGCAGTCCTGTGTACCTGCCGATGGCTGGATCCTGAAGGAAGTTGAGGTAGAATTCAAAAAAGGACAGACCGTATTTGATGTATTAAAGGATATTACGAAAAAAAAGAGTATACAGCTTGAATATTCCTTTACTGCATTATACGGAAGCTACTACATTGAGGGAATCCATAATCTGTATGAATTTGACTGCGGAGAATTATCCGGTTGGGAATATTGTGTCAATGGGAAGTTCCCGGCATTTGGATGCTCAAAATATGTATTGAAAGATGGAGATAAGATTGAATGGAAATACACCTGTGACCTTGGGGCAGATGTAGGAAATCCATATTTTGAATAACAGACAGGAGAAACAGGTGAAGAAGATCAGAAGGGATGCATTTGCAGACAGTCATCCAATCGTGAATTTGATATATTTTATATTTGTCATCGGATTTGCAATGATGTCGCTTCATCCGGTTAGTTTAGGGATCGCTTTTTTGGGAGCGGTCTCATATTCTATCTGCCTGAATGGCAGACGGGCACTATATCAGAATCTGCGCTATATGCTGCCGGTTGTGATATTGACGGCACTCATTAATCCGGCATTCAGTCATCAGGGGGTGACGATCCTGCGGTATCTACCGTCCGGCAATCCGCTGACGCTCGAATCTATTCTGTATGGTATAGCGGCTGCTGTAATGCTGGTGACAGTACTGTGCTGGTTCTCATCCTTCAACAGGATCATGACTTCTGATAAAATGATCTATCTGTTTGGGCGGCTGGCACCGTATCTGTCGATCGTTCTGTCTATGACGTTGAAGTTCCTGCCGGAATTTACCGCAAGGATCCGACAGGTATATCAGGCGCAGAAAGCGGCAGGCTGTGTGATGTCTGGGAAATATTTTAAACGGCTTCGAACCGGTATGCGGGTGATCTCTTCGGCAGCAACCTGGGCGTTAGAACGGGCGGTCATAACAGGTGACAGTATGAAGAGCCGGGGATATGGGTTAAAAGGCAGGACAGCATATTCGTTATTTCATTTTAGAAAAAGTGATGGCTGCTGTCTGGCCGTGATTCTGGCAGCGGGAAGTTTTGTTGCGGCAGGAATGATCCGGGGCGTGATCGACTGGCAGTATTATCCGAATATAACAGGAAATGGATCAGCCAGAATGGGAACTGCGGTATTTGTAGGCTATCTGTTATTAGTAAGCCTGCCATGTGTGATGCATCTGTATCAGGCAATCCGGGAAAGGAAGAAAAGATGAAATTATATGAGATCGATAATCTGACATTTGCATATCCGGATATAGCATCGGAGAGGGATGATGTTTATCTGAAGCCGGTATTAAAGGATATCGGCCTTTCCATAGAAAAGGGCAGCTTTGTCATTGTCGCAGGTGGTTCCGGAAGTGGGAAGACGACATTGCTCAGACAGTTGAAATCCGTTCTGACGCCTCGTGGAAAACGGGAAGGAACTGTCTGTTTTCAAGGGAAAAAACTTGGAGACATAGATGATCGTGTACAGACGGAGCAGATCGGATTTGTTGTACAGGATGTAGATGCACAGCTTGTAACGGATAAGGTATGGCATGAGCTTGCATTTGGGCTGGAAAGTCTTGGCTATGATAATGCCTTTATTCAGAAGCGGGTAGCGGAAATGTGTTCGTTCTTTGGTCTGGATGGGATTTTTCACAAAAAGGTAAATGAATTGTCCGGCGGACAGAAGCAGTTGGTAAACTTGGCGTCAGTCATGGCAATGGCGCCGGAGGTGGTGATCTTAGATGAGCCGGCAAGCCAGTTAGATCCAATGGCAGCGAGGGAATTTTTCCAGTGCCTGTATCGTATTAACCGGGAACTTGGAACTACGGTGATCCTGACAGAACACAGACTGGAGGAAATCTGGCCGATGTGCAGCCAGTTCATTCTGATGGAAGATGGCAGAGTGATCTATGATGGCAGCATTGCAGATGGCGTGGCACTGTTGGCACAGAATGCACCGGCAATTGAGATCCCTGCGGCATGCAGGATCGCATTTGGATTGTCTGGTTATGAAGTTTCAGACTGTCCTGTTACAGTTGCACAAGGACGGGAATGGCTGCGACAGTATGATGAAGACCATGAACGGGTGATAGCAAAGGGACAGTCAGAGCAGGCGGATACACAAGGGAAAAATCAGATAGCGCAGAACGTGATCGATATCAAGGATGTATTCTTTCATTATCCATCCATGGAGAAAGAGGTATTGTCCGGACTTACCTTATCGGTAAAACGGCAGGAGATCCTTGCCATAAATGGTACAAATGGATGCGGAAAGTCAACATTGTTATCCCTGATCGCAGGGAATTACCGGCCGGACAGAGGCAGGATCCGGCGGGAGAAACAGCTCCGGATTGGATATCTTCCGCAGGATCCCAAGTTGTTATTTACTGCAAATACAGTTGGAGAAGAACTGGGACTGATCCGCAGACATGGGACGTTTGAGGTGGCGGAGCAGGAGATTTCGAAGGAAATGATATGGAACAGTATTCATTTCTGCCGGCTGGAATCTGTACTGACGCAGCATCCATATGATCTGTCAGGGGGAGAACAGCAGAGACTTGGACTTGCAAAGGTACTGCTTGCTGCTCCGGGTGTGATATTGATGGATGAACCGACAAAGGGCATGGATGCAGCATTTAAGAAACGGTTTTCGCATATGATGAAGAAGCTTCGGGCTGCCGGACATACGATCGTGATGGTAAGTCATGATATTGAATTCTGTGCAGAAACGGCTGACAAGATCTGTCTGATCTTTGATGGCAGAGTGGCAACGGTTGCGGGAACAAACGATTATTTTTCAGGAAATGAATTCTATACGACTGCGGCAGCCAGAATAGCAAAAGGAACAATCCGGGACGCTGTAACGGTTGAGGATATCCTGCATGCATATGGTAAAACCGGTGCATGGGATCACCCGGATGACGATATAGATGACGGAACTGTATCCGGAAACAGGCAGGAAAATGACGAAGCAAAGCAGGAAGAAGACCGGATAGGAAGCAGTGTTCAAAGCGAGATATCAATACAGGAGAAAAAAACGGAAAAAATGTCATTTGTCCGAAAACTGGGACTTCTCCTTACAACGGTTATCATGGTGTTCTGCTTTTATAAGACAATGACACAGGCGGATCTGACGCGTCTGATCGAGGATGGAGTGGTGACTGGAGAAGGTATACAATATCTGATCTTGTATGGTATATTTATATTAGCAACGGTCATATATATTCTGTTGCTGCGTCCGATCGGAAGGAACAGGGATCAGGATATTGATCTGCGCAGAAGAAACCGGATCAGCAGAAAAAAATTAATCATAACGGTTCTTTGTATTGCAGCAGTGGCAGGAACGATCTGGTTTGGAAAGGCGGTTCTGTCAGACCGGAAGTATTATTTTATTTCCCTTCTGGTTCTGATCGAAATGATGATACCGTTCCTTGCAGCCTTTGAGACAAAGACACTGGGAGCACGGGATATTGTAACGGTGGCAGTTCTGTGTGCACTTGCTGCGGTCGGAAGAACAGCTTTTTTAATGATACCGAATTTTAATCCGGTTATGGCGATCGTAATCATCAGCGGGGTAGCATTTGGATGCGAAACCGGATTTGTGACCGGAGCGGTGACGATGCTGGTATCGAATATGGTATTTGGACAGGGACCGTGGACACCATGGCAGATGTTTTCGCTTGGTCTGGTTGGTTTTGCGGCGGGGCTTGTATTTAATAACAGCCGGGTCAGAAGTCAGAATGTGACGAAACTTGGCCTGTGTATCTTTGGCGGCCTGTGCTGTATTCTGATCTATGGCGGTATCATGAATCCGGCATCTGTGATCATGTGGCAGCCGGCAGTGAACCTTAAGATGATCGTGGCAGCGTATGTAACCGGCTTTCCGTTTGATGTAGTACAGGGATTTGCGACAGTTCTGTTTTTGTGGATCATGGCCCGGCCATTTCTGCTGAAACTGGACCGGATCAAGATAAAATATGGAGTATTGTGTGAGGTAAAACAGCATGCTTAGAAATTGTAGTCTGGAAGAGATATCGGATGGTCGTTTATATGATCAGACGGATATGGTAAAAGCATATTGTAATGAATGTAAAGGGTGTCATGCCTGCTGTGAGGGAATGGGAAATTCCATCATCTTAGATCCGTTGGATGTGAGCAGACTGACAAAGGAGACAGGGAAGAGTTTTGAAGCTCTGCTTGCTGATACGATTGAGTTAAATGTTGTAGATGGGCTGATCCTTCCAAATATCAAGATGGTAAATGGAGCATGCACTTTTTTAAATGAAGCAGGCAGATGTGGGATCCATGCGGCAAGACCGGGATTCTGCAGACTGTTTCCGCTTGGCAGATATTATGAGGATGGCGGATTTAAATATTTCCTTCAGATCCACGAATGTGATCGGGCAGGCAAGGTGAAGGTCAAGGTATCGAAATGGATCGATACCCCGGATCTGCCGAGATATACAGAGTACATTAATGCGTGGCATGATTTTCAGAAGCAGGTGCAGGAGGCATTTGCACGGATCCGTATGCAGGACGGGGAAGAAGAAAGAAAAAATGCACGGATCAAGCAGATGTGTATGTATATTCTGAATATCATGTATGTCGCAAGATATGAGGAGAACCGGGATTTTTATGAGCAGTTTGAGATGCGATTGGAGCATCTGAAGGAACTGCTTGAGTCAGGAATCTAGCAGGCAGATCCTGATCGGGAACGGTATAAATGCGGATAAGAGGCGGGGAGTGTGAACGATGGTAAAAAGAGCATATAAAAGACTGGTATTTTATATAAGTATATTTGTGATCCTTATGGCAGGCGTGATCCTGATCTTCTGTGCAAGAGAAATTCGGGAGACAACGGAACAGGTGGATGATGAGATGAACAATAATATGGATTATGCCGCCATGTCCTGTCAGAACTATCTGTCGGATGCGGTCGATATTCTGACAGTGAATTATTTCACCGTGCAGTATATGCATGAGTCAGGACATAGTATGGATGAGTTCCGTGCATATTTTACCGAACAGACCGATTATCTGAAAAATGAAGAAAGTATGCAGTATCTGGGGATTTATGGATATATTGACGGAGAACTGATGTTAAGCACTGCATGGGAACAGCCGGATGGGTATCAGGTCGAGAAACGTCCCTGGTATCAGGAGATGAAGCAGAATGGTACAGAGCTTACGATCACGACACCATATCTGGATATGAAGACGAACCGGCAGGTGGTATCCGTTGGGCGTATGTTCCGGGACGGTTCGAACCTGATCGGTGTAGATGTTGATCTGGAGGAACTGTCAGATCTTCTGAAAGAGTTGGATGCAGGAACGGGTGAAATCTATATTGTTGATCAGACCGGAAGCATTATTGCAGGCGGAGAGCCTGCATATATGGGAAAGACGCTGGACAGTATGTATCACAGAACGGACGCATATGAGACTTATGTTTCAGATATTGATAAGGAACTTGCGTTGAAGACAGAAGGTACTGTCAGCTATAAAACAGACAGTGCATGGATATCTGTGAAGCCAATCCTGGATAACTGGTATGTGGTTGCGATCGTGGATAAGAATGAAGTCAGCAAGCTGGCAGCAAAAAATGCGATCCCTTCTGCGGTGACACTGGCTGTTGTATTGCTGGTATTCTTTATGCTTTATATGAACTTGTTTGTTCGTGTATACCGGACGGGAAAAAAAGGCAGAGATTCGATCGAAGTTGAGAGATATGCTTCAGGTTCTGTTCTGCAGGATGATAAACGGGTGAAAAAGGTTGTATTTTATGTATATATCCTTTTTGCCACATATTTTATCATGATGTTTTATCGGTTCCAGAAAGCCCCGATGTTTATTATCATGACATTGGCAACGATGTTGGTCAGCTTTCTTGTGACTTTTATCAGAAAGACTACGGTAAAGATACATGGATTATGTATGTCGGGCTGCCTGTTCGCGATCGTTGCGATGTACGGATTGATTCCGGGTGAACATAACCGCCTGACCGATATGTTTCTTGCGGCAGCCGTTGTTGTGTCATTGTACCAGAAGATGGAACTGAATATATTTTTGCTGATCAGTACCATCGTTTATTATTTGTATATGGTTCTTGCCGGTCGCTATATATCACAGACAGGTTCATTCGATGTCAGCGAGACGGTTTTGGATCTGCTTATCATATTGATTGGCAGTCTGATGCTTCTTGTGGTGATCGCATGGAACAAGCAGCTTCAGGTTCGTTTGAAACAGAAGGCAGAAGAAGCGGAGACTGCGGCGAACAGCAAGTCTGCATTTCTTGCAAATATCTCACATGAGATCCGGACTCCGTTAAATGCGATTTTGGGTATGAATGAGCTGGTGCTCCGGGAGAGCAGACAGCCGCATATCAAGGAATACGCCATGTATATCAAGAATTCCGGTAAATCGTTGCTTACGATCATCAGTGATATTCTGGATCTGTCCAAGATCGAATCCGGAAAGGTATATCTGGTGAATGAGAACTATTCGCTGAGCAGCCTTGTGGAGGATGTCGAACGATCCATCCAGAAGCGTATTATGGAAAAAGGGCTGGAACTTAAGATCTATGTAGAACCGGAGCTACATGAGAATCTGAAGGGCGATGAGGTTCGTATCAAACAGATCATCATGAACCTTTTAACAAATGCAGTAAAATATACAGAAAAGGGTGAAGTTCGTCTCTATATCACAGGAAACGTTGTGGATAATAAACAGAACCTGACGATTGAAGTTTCCGATACCGGCATTGGTATGCGGAGTGAGGATATGGATAAGCTGTTTACAAATTTTGAACGACTGGATCTGAAACGGAACCGTTCAGTTGAAGGTACAGGACTGGGACTTCCGATCACCAAGAATCTGCTGGTCGCAATGGGTGGAGATATTACAGTCAGCAGTGTATATGGTGAAGGTTCCACATTTACGGCAACGGTTGGACAGGAGATCGTAAATGAAGAACAGATCGGGGATTACAGAAAGAAATACAAAGAAAAGCTTCATCATGAGGTCCGATATCAGGAGTCCTTCCATGCAGAGGATGCCCGGATCCTGGTTGTAGATGATAATGAGGTTAATCTGAAGATCGTGGTCGGACTTGCAAAGAATACAAAACTTCAGATCGATACGGCACTTAGTGCGGCGGAAGGTCTGAAGCTGATTCGCCAGCATTCCTATCAGCTTCTGCTGATCGATCATATGATGCCGGAGATGGATGGAATCGAGATGCTCCAGCATGTGAAGACTATGGATGGCGGTATCTATAAGGATATTCCGGCAGTTGCGATCACGGCAAATGCATTATCGGGTGCAAAGCAGACTTATCTGGATGCTGGTTTCTGCGGATATCTGTCGAAGCCGATCGATCCGGAACGCTTTGAACAGATCATAAAAGATAATCTTCCGCAGGAATATGTAACGGAATGTGGAGATGGGAATGGAGATACTGCCACAGAAGGACAGGAAACAGACGGCACACCGGATCCAAAGCAGGCAGAAGAATGGAGCATACCGGGAATTGATATCGCGAAAGCCTTATCCTATATTGGCGGAAGCAGAGAACTGTATATCAGTCTGCTGCGGACTTATCTGGATGGAAGTGAAGAACGGATCCGGAAGCTTGAAGAATGTAAGAACAAAGAAGACATCTTTAATTATGATATAACGATCCACGGTCTGAAGGGAATATCCGCAAGCATTGGTGCAGATTCTATGGCAGCAGCCGCTGCAGGGCTGGAAGAAGCATGTAAGGATCCACAGACGGCAATGGCGTACATTCAGATAAATCATGACCAGGCAGTAAGCCAGTACCGGGAGCTTTTGGAGCAGATAAAAAAATGGCTTGCGAATATGAAAACAGATGGTAAAATAGAAAAAGAAGCGGTCACAAATATAGCGGAGATGCTTACGATCATCAGTGATTTAAAAACTGCTGTTTTTGAGTATAAAGAGAAAGCTGCATGCACCTGTCTGGAACGATTGTACAAGACAGAGATACCGGAGTTAGCAGATGAAATGGGTGCAAAGTATTATGGAATACTCGATAAGCTGTATCAGTATGTTTCGGATTATGATATGGATAAAGCTTATGAACTGGCAGAAAAACTGGAAACGGATATTAGGAGGATACTTAAGTGAAACGAACAGTATTGGTTATAGATGATGATAAGATGATACTTGATATGATCCAGGGAATCCTGGAGGACAAATTTGAAGTATCAGCCGTGAATGATGGACAGAAGGCGTTCCGTGTTCTGGAACGGATTCATCCGGATGTCATCCTGCTTGATCTGAAGATGCCGGGTATGGATGGATATGATGTGATATCCAGACTGAAGGTAAATCAGGAATATAAGAGTATTCCGGTTATTTTCCTGACGGCAGTTACAGATGAGTATTCAGAGACAAAGTGCTTTGAAGCAGGAGCGGAAGACTACATCTGTAAACCATTTACAGCGAATGCATTAACAGCGCGGCTCGAACGCGTTCTGAATATTCATGAGTGTGTAAGGATATAAGAAACAATGGGAAAAGAGACAAAGACAAATGCGATGCGGATTCTCGATCGTATGAAGATTCCGTATTCGCTCAATCAATATAACTGTGAAGAATTCATCGATGGTGTGCATATTGCAGATATGCTCGGACAGAGTTACGAGGAGAGCTTTAAGACGATCGTAACGGTTGGAAAGAGTCAGGGCTATTATGTATTTGCATTGCCGATCGACAAAGAGATCGATCTGAAAAAAGCAGCCAAAGTTGTTGGCGAGAAGAACCTGGAACTGCTTCCTGTGAAAGATATCAATAAGGTTACCGGTTATATCCGTGGCGGCTGTACACCGATCGGCATGAAGAAAGCATATCCGACCGTGATCCATGAAAGTGCGGAAACACTTTCTCAGATGATCGTATCCGGTGGACGTCTGGGTGAACAGATCGTGCTGAAACCGGATGACCTGCTTCGTGCGGTGAATGGCAGGTATGCGGATATCATTTCGGAGAGATAAAAAATATCGGATAAAGAAAAAAGGAGAATGAGTATCGAAAACTCATTCTCCTTTTAAAATGTAAAATTCAGATCCTGTTATTTCGCATGATGAATAGCGGGTATGCGGATCTTGGTGATAAGATTTGTCAGGCGGTTTAAAATCAGCGCCAGTACGATGGATATAGCAACCATGATCAGTTCGTATCGTCCATAACAGGTATGGTAGCCGTAATCTCTCATAATGCCTCGTACAGTAACGTGCGTCAGATATAATTCCAGAGAATATTTGCCAAACCACTCAAAAAACTTTTTTATGCAGTTATGTAATTTTTCAAAACGCTTCAATTTACCAAATAGAATTGCAATTAAGATACATGCACTGATATTAAGAAAAGCAGCGGAATATCGCGCAAATATAATTTTGCTGCCCTTCCGAAATTGGATTGCGAATAAAGATAAAAGCATCAAACCATATGTACCATAGGATATAGGGCGCTTTTCATAGGAGTATTTACCAATAAAGCAGCCAAGACAGAAAAATGGAATACGTAATAAAGCCAGATTGATATTGCTGAAAAAGCCCTTATTTGATAATTGTATTACTATGGCTATCATAGTGAAAAATGTGAAAAGATTGATCAGACGCATTTGTTCGGATTCTTCATCTGGCGCTTTATCTAATATCCGGAATATGAATGGAAAAATAAGATAACAAAAGCATATTAACAGGATATACCAGAACCATGCCATTCCCCGTGTAAAAAATGAATAGAAAAATATATCAGAAAAAAATGCCTTTATTCCTGTTTTTTCAAAGAAAAGATCATTCCAGCAAAGAGCAGGTATAGATACCAGAAAATATGGAATCAGGATTTTGGTAAATCTCCGTTTATAAAACTGGGAAATATCCGGATGCTTTTTCATTGCGTAGTACAAACCAAAACCGGATAAGAAAAGAAAACCGTCTACACTTGAACTGGTGATATAGTTACGGAAAAATTCTACCCATCCGTTTTTGTGGACGTGATAGATGCCACAGTCCTCCACATAATGAAATACTATAATGCATATAATAGATATTCCCATCAGAACACCACGGTAATCGGAGATAATATCCCATGTGTTTTTCTTTTTTGTTGTAATTGTTTTCATAGATAAAACCCTCTTTAATATATTTTTTAAGTCAAATATGTAAAAATAATCATACAGCAAAAAAAGCGACTTGTACATAGGTGGAATCTTAATAAATATAACAGGTACTTGTATGCGACAGGGATATGATTTATAATAAATCTAATTATGTTTACAAATAATAGAGGAGTTAGGAAGAGATGCGTTTAGGCGGATTGAAAAAGTTTTTTAGTAGAGATACAGATAAAAAAGATGAAAAACTTGAAATAGAGATTAAAACAGAAGAACGAGATATAGAGCAGGAAAAACAGGCACTGGAGCAGGAACGCCTGGAGGAAAAGGAACGTCAGCAGGCATTGATCGATGAGGAAAATGAGAGAGAGGTAGCAGAGGTTCACCAGATCTGCGTGGGAAAAGAAAAGGACAAGGTATGGGCGTTCTGCGCCGGACAGTACAGTAATGATTTTCGGGGGAATCCAAAATATCTGTTTTTGTATATCAATAATTATAGAAAAGATATTGTTCCATACTGGCTGTGTGATGATGTAGAACTGATCGAGATGATCCGTGGTATGGGCTTTCATGCATATCGCATGGGAACACCTCAGGCAGAAACGATCATCAGCTATACCGGCGTACTGGTTTCTGAGCAGGTAAAGGCATTTATTCCGGATGGACTGGAACAAGCAAAGTATCTGAATCTCTGGCACGGTGTTGGCGGTGTAAAGGTTGTAGAGCGTAAGATCAAAGAAGGACGTTTACTGCCGGAGCTTGCAAAGAAATATATTGCAAGAAATGAATATTATCGTACCTATGAATTATATCTGGCACCATCTGCATTTATCGAGAATATAGCAAAGGCGGAGCTTGGATTAACGGAGAAGCAGATCGTAAGAGCCGGATATCCAAGATGCCTGTATCAGGCGAATTATAAGAAGATTGAAACATATGATCATGATCTGATCGGACAGAAGGGGCTTCCGGAGGATACCAAGATTGTTGCATATACACCAACGTATCGGAATAATCCGGATGGTGAGCTGTTCTCAAAGGCAATACCGGATATTGACCGTATCATAGAGGTATGTGAGAAAGAGCATCTGTTGATGATATTTAAGATGCATCCGTTGCTTGAAAAGGAACAGGGCTTCCTCTGGGCAAAGCAGAGATATGCAGATTGTAAATGGCTTTTGTTCTGGGATAACACCAATGATTTCTATGAGATCTTAGATAAGATCAATCTGTGTATCATGGATTATTCCTCTATATTTACAGATTTTATTGCGGCAGGCTGCAAGCATTTCCTGCGGTATGCGTTTGACTTTGACAATGATGATCTGGATTTTCCGATGGATTATGATGAGGTTACACCGGGCCGAAAATGTAAGAATTTTGATGAATTGGTTCAGGCACTTTCGGAATATGAGAAAGACGATATCAGCGATAGTCTGGATCGGATCAGTAAGTTGTACTGGGAGTATTCTACTTCAGACAGTATGGATAAGATTATTGACAGCACGATCGCATTTGTACCGGAGAAGGTAGAACTTCCAACTCTGTATAGCTTTGATATCTTTGATACGCTGTTTTCCAGAAAGGTACTCGATCCGGTTGGCATCTTCTACTATGTACAGGAAAAAATGCAGGAGGATGGAGGGTTCCCAAGAGCGCTTGTTCTGAATTATCCATCGATCCGTAAAACATCAGAAGCAAATGTAAGAGAATATTATAATAAATCAATTGCACTTCGTGAATCAGAAAAGGTTGAGATCCAGTTTGATGAGATCTTTGCCCGTATGGCATCCGTATATAATCTGACAGATGAGCAGGTACAGAAGCTAAAGGCTTGGGAGCTGGAATGTGAATATGACAATGTGATCCCGTTGCCGGAGCAGATTGATATGATTAAGAAATATCTGGCACAGAAAGATACGGTTATTCTGGTCAGTGATATGTATTTGCCGAAGAATGTGATCCTTGAGATGCTCCGGAGAGCGGACCCGATGTTAACAGAACTGCCACTGTATCTGTCCTGTGAATATGGAGTCCAGAAGGTATCACAGCAGTTATTCTTTGAAGTATTTGCAAGTTTTGAACCATATTATGATTTTAAGAAGTGGGTTCATTATGGTGATAATCCGATTGCCGATCACAATCCGCCAAGAAAGATCGGAATCGAAGTAAGACAGGTTGCAAAACCGGAATTTTCCGATATTCAGACACAGTTGGTAGAACAGCTTGGAACGTATGATTCCTATCTGGTGGCTGCACTTCAGACCAGAATGGCTGCAAAGGCAGTATATACAAGAGATGAATTTGTATCCACATTTGTGACGATCTGCATGGTTCCATATGTAGACTGGGCGCTTCGGGATGCGATTAGAAGAGGATATCAGACGTTATATTTCATTTCCCGTGACGGACATCCATTAAAACGGATCGCAGATGCGATCATTGAGGCGCGGGGACTTAACGTAAAGACAAAATACATCTATGCATCCAGAAGAACATGGAGAATCCCTTCTTTTATCCATGAGGTTGACCGTGAATTCTGGGAGCCATATGGCAGTTTTGGAAATATCACTTCTAAGGATAAGCTGTTAAAAGCAATGGATCTGACAGACCGTCAGTTCCGTAAGTTTTTCCCGGCGGTTGTTCTGGATGGAGTTAATTTTACAGATAAGAAAGTATTAAATGGTCTGATCGACATATTTAAAAAGTCCGAAAGCTATAATCAGTATCTGATGAAAAAGGGAGCAGAAGAACGTGTACTTGTCAGCAGATATCTGGAGCAGGAGATTGACCGGACAGAGAAATTTGCCTTTGTGGAATACTGGGGCAGAGGTTATACACAGGACTGCTTTGTCAGACTGTGGCATGATATTGTAGGGGAAGAAGTGGATGTACCTTACTATTACAGCAGAACGGTACTTCCGACGATCGGTCATTCCGTACGATATAATTTCACGACCAATAATACGGCACAGTTCTTTATGGAAGGTATCTTTGCCAATATGCCATATAAGAGTATTGAGAAATACCAGGTTGTAGATGGCAAGGTAGAACCGGTCATTGTTCCGGTTCCACACGATACGAGCCTGTTTGACTCCATGCAGAGACTTCTTCCGGAATTTGCATATCAGTATGCGAAGCTTCCACTTCACACACCGGAAGATACAGACCGGATGCTATATGAATTTGCATTAAATTATTATAAAAATAATCTGGAAAATGAGGAATTTGCTGAGCAGATCGGTGGACTGGTAGATTCGATTTCCCTCTATGGTAAGAAGCGTGAATTTGCACCGCCATTTACCATGAAGATGTTAGACAGCTTTGCATCGAAGGAGAAAACCCGTGGAATGGGAAGTGTTACGACGAGTATCACCATGTCTGTAACCCGTGCTTCGGAAGAAGTAAAGAGACGGTATTTTGAGATGTACCAGATCATGCCGGGTGATGGATATGCTTCCGGCAGACTGTTATCAGAAGGAGAACTGGAAGAGAACAGAAAATACAAAGAGAAATACGAAGAGATCAAGGAGCGCGCAGAACGATTTGCCGAATTATATGACGAGGCATCGGATGTATACGGTATTGAAAACAAGATCGTATTTGTGACAAATGCAAAGAATTTTACATCCGGATATCTTGGCAAGATGGCAGAAATGATGAAAGCACATAAGGAATTTTCGGTTGTTCTGCTTCGTATGGGTAACACCAAAAAGACGGATGAAGAGATTGCAGCGATTGTTGCATCTGCAAGATACATTATTGTTCCGGCAGCGATCCACCTGTTCTGTCGGACATCCTTCAGAATGGGAACAGATATGATCATGCTTCGTGATAATGCATTTAACCTTTATAACCAGGGTTATGAGGTTCGCTATTTCCTCAAATGGAAGCAGAAATATTTTGATTATATCCTGAATAATGATACCGATATCCTTCAGGTTCCATCGGAACATCAGAGAGCGGAATTTGATAAACAGTTCTCACCAAAAGAGAAGGATCGGGAAGTTCTGTATGGAAACTGCAGTACGGATATGTATTTTGATAAGGACTTCATCAGTGAGGCAAAACAGAAGCTGCAGGATCTTTTCCCGGAGGCAGCGGGCAGAAAGGTTATCCTGTACATGCCAACGCTTCGCAGAGTGAATTCCAGCAGTATATGGGCAAGGATCTTCAATATGCAGGCATTAAGCAAACGGATCGGTGATAAGTACTGTGTGGTTGTCAGCCTGAATGCGATCCAGAGCAAGAATGGATTTAAGAATGAACTGGAGGTAGAAGGCTTCAGTAAATGTATTAACAAGAATAATGGAATGACGATCCGTGCTTTAATGGTAGCGAGTGATGTGATCGTAGGTGATTACAGAGATTCCTTCTTTGAGACAACGATTCTAAGAAAACCTGCGTATTCAACGGCATATGATTATGAGAAGATCATTAAGGCACTTAATATGTCATTGCATGCCAATGCATTTGACCAGAATCTGTTCTGCCCGATCGTCAGAACCGAACAGGAGCTTGCGGATCAGTTGAAGCAGATCGATCACTATGATTATCAGAAGATGGATCAGTTCCGGGAGAAGATGTTTACAAACTGCGACGGACATTCCATGGAGCGTGTGCGTGATTATCTGCTTGCACATTACAAGGATTACGATAATCTGGTTACAAAGGATGAGCAGAAAAAGAATAAAGAATTTTATGAGAAATATCAGGAGCTGAAGAAGGTTGCGGATGAATTTGCAGAGGCATATGAGCTGGTCGTTCCGGAAACGGATATTGTAGATCAGATCGTTCTGTTATCTGAAAGAGCACTCACAAAGAATGATCCATTGTTCCAGTTGAAGGAATATCTGAAGGAACAGAAGATCTCCTGTAAGGTATTAATGCTGGATCAGAAAAAGACAGATCTTCTGCTATTAGCAAGAGAGCTTGCAACAGCAAGATATATTGTGACTTCAAAACCTGTTTCGATCCTGTGCCGCTGTGAGCTTCGGGAGGAAACAGAGCAGATCATGCTGCCGGAACTTGCATTTTCATTATATAAGAAAGAGCTTCAAGCGGTTGATGAGATCAGATGGAAGAGAAAGAGTGCACGTCTTGCTGCACAGAATCCGGTTTCGGTGCTTCAGATTCCGTCTGAAGGACAGGAAGATCTGTTCCGTAAGACCTATTCCGGAAATGGAAATGTTTATTGTGGACTGAAGGGAAGCTGCAATACGGATCAGTATTTTGACCAGAAGCTGATAGAGGAATCCAGAAATGCACTTATGAAGCTGATACCGGAGCTGAATGGACGTAAGATCATTCTGTATATGCCAAGCTGGAGAAAAGATAAAGAAACCAGAAAGACGGCGATGTTTTCTCTGAGCAAAATGCAGACAGCGCTTCAGGATAAGTACATGGTTGTGCTTCATTTTGATCAGGCAGGTCAGAAGGAAAAGAACCTGAAACAGTACGAGATCCCTGGTTTCTGCAAGGTGCTCGAAAAAGAGATTCCGGCACGAAGACTGCTGATGGCAGTCGATGTAATCGTAGGAGATTACAGTGCCTTATTCTTTGAGAGTGTACTGCTTGGGAAACCGATGTATTCATCTGCATATGATTATGAGACATTCATAGAAAAAGACAGCATTCAGATGACACCAGAAGAATTTGCAAATGAAATGTTCTGTCCGATCGTGAAGTCTGCAGAAGATCTGGTGAATGAGATCCGGCAGATTGAATCATATGATTATCAGAAGCGGGAAGTATTTAGAAAAGATGTATTTGCTGACTGCGATGGTAATTCAGTCAGACGAGTTGCAGAATATCTGCAGCAACAGAGATAGAAAATGTGACAACAATACAGGAGCCGTTCCCAATTATGGGGAACGGCTCTTTTTACTATATAGGAAAGTTTGTCTTATAAAGTAAAAAACTCCAGAAATTTGTTATGCGAAGAGAGCGTTTCTTTACGGAATAAACGAAATATGGGATTTCTGTTTATATTTATTAAGAATTAAGGTGAAAATATATTGAAATGAAGAGCCGGTTGTGTATAATGTTAAGTATCTATATTCAGGTATAGTAGTTTTCTGCGCTCAAAATTAAAGAGGCGCGTATAATAATATATCTGAAGGAAGCAACAAAAGAGCAAAGAACAACAAAGAAAAAAGAGAACAAGGCAACAAATGGAGGTAAAGAGAATGGGAAGGAAAAGCAAAAAAGTAGTTGCGCTTTTACTGGCATTGCTCATGGTCTTCTCAGTTTGTTCACCAATCAGCGGTGGAGCAGGTCTTGGAAGTACCAGTGCAAAAGCTGGAAACAGTGCACAGCCGGCAACGGCATCGGATGCGGAGGAAAGTGAGAAAGGAATCACACCTTTGGCAAATCCGGATGGACTGACTCTCAGTGACTTTGAAATTACTGTGAATGGAACGGTGGTCAAAGATGATTCAAACGTGAAAAATGGTGATGAGGTTCAAATTGAATTTAACTGGGCAATCGCAAATAATTCGCATGTAAATGAATTCGAAGTCGATCTGAAGGCTCAGGGAATCACGGTAAATAATTATCCGGTAACAAAACTGCGTGATGTTACTGGACGAGAGGTTGGTTCATGGTACATACAGGATGGAAAGTTCTATATTGTGCTGGACGATGCAGTTACTGCTGAAAGTAATATCAGCGGTGGTGGAAATATCAAAGGTAAGGTTGATTTTGATGCCAGTAATGTTGACTCAGATAATAAGGGAGAAATTAAAATTGGTGATGCCAGTTTTACAGTTAATGTTGACCTGAACGAGGCAGAAAGCTATCTGAATTCCAGCAAGACAAAAGGAGATGTAACTTGGAATGTAGATGGTTCTATCACCCAGTCCTATGAAGTAACAGTTACAGCCTATAATGGCAAGGTTACGCTTGGGGATGCAACGGAATCAATGGGTTCTGCACTTGAAAATATGTCAAATATCCAGGTGAATGGAACCAGTTATGCAAGCTGGTCAGAAGCACAGGCTGCATTATCCGGTATGGTTCTTGATGGCAAGGATGAATCGAATAAGACTGTTAAGATCGCATATGACGTAACAGTCAGTGCTGCAAATGTAAAGGATGCTTTTAAAGAAAGCGATATTGAAGTTTTCAATAATAAGTTCTCTATCAAATATAAGACAAACAAGGACAATGATAAAGATACCAATAGTTTTACAACAGGTTTAAATGTCAAGAAGCCTTCGTTATCCAAAAATGGTACCTGGAATACAGATGCTTCCGGTAATAAGAAGTCAATCACCTGGACCATTCAGATCACATTAGGTGATCTGACGAAGAATCGGAATTTTGATATCAATAATGTAGCAATTAAGGATACACTGGGAAATTATCTGACAGCAGCAGGACTTCCTGCAGGTGTTGATCTGTCAGCCCTGAAACTGAGCGACTTCTCAGAAAACAGCGGTACATATACATTTACATATACAACGGATGTAGCGGATGATGCACTGAATTCTACTCTTCCGACAGTACTTACCAATGATGTAGATGTAGATTTCGATGGTGTAAAATATGACAAGTCCGATTCTCTCCAGACAGATGGTAAGGGAATTTTGGATAAGGAGTTTGTAAAAACAAATGCAGATGGTACATTAACCTGGAAAATATCGATCAATGTACCGGCATCGGATACGATTACGGAAGTTTCCTTAAATGAATCTGACAAGTCAAATGGTTGCTGGCAGTCATTTGTATCGAATGTAGAAGTTGATGGTACAACGGTGATCAGTAATGGTTCACTGGTATCGGGCAATGGAATGGTAGCATCTGTTACAAAGGCGGATCAGTGGGGTATTCAGTTCCGGTTCGATGATGCTTATATTGCATTTAAGAAGGGGCAGGTTGTTGAAGTTACGATTATCACCAAGCCGGAAAACCTTGCAGATGGAGCAAACTTTGTCAATCATGCAAATCTGACTTATAAAGATAAAAACGATACACAGTTTTCAGCAGATGCAGAAGCAAACTATAAATATACAAACAGTCTGGATAAGACAGGAACAGTCAGCACGACAAAGCTGAATACGATCAATTATACATTGTCTGTTAATATGTCTGAGATTTCCGACGATTTGAAGGTCGGAGATGTGATCACTATTACAGATACATTGCCGGACACAATGCAATTTAATGATGATGCCAAGCTTCAGTTCAAGAAATGGCAGAATCAGTGGAATGCACAAAAAGATGGAAGCCCGATGGCTGTTACCGGCAGTATCAGTGGACATACCATTACATATTCGATACCGGTTACCCAGCAGATATTAGATGGTATTGCAGATGTAGCAGCATCTACATCCTTTACCAAGTATGTAGCGGATATTACATATTCTGCTTCTGTGGCAGATGGTGCATTAACAGATTATGTTAAGAACGGAACCGCAATCAGTGTTACAAACAATGCAGAAGTTTCCTATAATGGTGAGTCAAAGGGAAATAGTTCTGCTACAAATACATTAACACCTGAAAAGACAGTTGAGAAGACTGGTACTTATCTGGTTGAAGATAAACAGGCTGAATATAATGTATTTGTTAATATGAACCAGGCAAAATTATCAGATGGAAAGACGATTTATGCGGAAGATGTATTTGGAAGTGCATTGATTTTCTTGAAGGATACATTAAAGGTATATGAGTATACTGGAACTGGAATTCCTAAAAATACTTCAACAGAATGGACAGAACTTTCATCTACAGATTATTCCTTTACTTATGATAGTTCAGCTAGAAAATTAAAGTTAGTATTGCCAGATGGTAAAGCATTAAAACTTGTATACAGGGCAGATATTAATCAGGCAATAGGAGGCACGCTTGATGCCAGCAATTCAACAAATAGTTTCTCGTTGAAAGGATATACGGGCTCTAATAGCAGTGATGATACGAATTTTGGTACGACAGTACAGAAACCGACTGTATGGTCAAATTCAGATGTAACATCGGTTACAGTATATAAATTCTGGACTGATAATAATCAGATGGTTGCATTGAATGGATCTAAGTTTGCTTTATATGAGGTTGAATATTCTGGTGGTCAGTTGATATTAGGCTCCAGTCCGATTGCCGGAAAGGAAGACATATCACTTGGAACAGACGGAAGTGTTCTGCTTGATAAGCTTGCATATGACAAGATTTATGCATTAGTAGAGACAAAAGCAGATGACAGATTTGCGGTCAATGCAGAACCATATTATTTCATTATCTGTAATGCGACAAGTACAGTTACTGTTCCGGCAGGTGTTGATAAATATTTCAATACAGGAATTGTGTACTATGAAAATGAACCAGGTAGTTTTACAGTTAATAAAACAATTGATGGGGATACAGATTCTCTTGGAAATTATGGAGCATTTACATTTGATTTACAGGAGATCGAAGCACCAACAATATCGGGCGGAAAAGTGGTATATACACCGAAGACTGGTGGAGTTAATAAACATGCAGATTCCAGTTTAATTACAGGTACAGCAAGTTTTGATGCAATCGAATATGCAACACAAGATATAGGAAAGACATACTATTATAAAGTGTCTGAACAGAACGGCACAGAAACAGGAATGACCTACGATTCCTCCTTTTATATTATAACAGTTGAAGTTGCAGCAGATGCGAATGCAGGAGTATATGCAAAGAGCAGAATTGTTCAGAAATATGAATCGGATGGAACACCGGTTGCAGGTTCCTATTCTGCAGATGCTTTAGGATTTGATAATTCTACAGCACCAAAGAAGGGTGATCTGAAGCTTGAAAAGGTAGTAAGCGGGGATTATACACCGGCTGCCGAAACAAAATATAAGATTTCTGTAAAGAATAAGACAACAAATAAGTACTATGACAAAGACGGAAAAGAAAGTGCTGCTCAGGTATATATTGAAGTACCGGCAAACGGAAGCGTGACGATTAAGGATCTTCCGGTTGGAGATTATACAGTAGCCGAAGATAAAAATGGCGCTGCAGAAACCGGTTACGCATTAACAGTAACCGGAACCGAGGATGTTAAGGTAACTAAGGATAAAACCACAACAGCAACCGTAACAAATACATATACCCAGGATAAGGGAAGCCTTACTGTAGAAAAGACAGTTGTAGGATATACCTTCGATGCAAGCAAGACATTTATAATATATGTAACAGATGCAGATGGAAAGTATGTCAAAGAAGATGGAAGCATAACAGCAACCAAGACAGGAATCAACGTACCGGCAAATGGAAAAGTAACGATCAACAACATACCGGTAGGAACCTATACAGTAGCAGAGGATAAAACGGATGCTGCAGAAACCGGTTATGTATTAACAGTAAACGGAACCGGAGATGTTAAGGTAACTAAGGATACAACCGCAACAGCGACAGTAACGAACACCTATACCCAGGATAAGGGAAGCCTTACTGTAGAAAAGACAGTTGTAGGATATACCTTCGATGCAAGCAAGACATTTATAATATATGTAACAGATGCAGATGGAAAGTATGTCAAAGAAGATGGAAGCATAACAGCAACCAAGACAGGAATCAGCGTGCCGGCAAACGGAAGCGTAACGATCAATGACATACCGGTAGGAACCTATACAGTAGCCGAGAATGAAACGGATGCAGCAAAAGCTGGTTATGCATTAACAGTAACCGGAACGGGGGCTGTTAATGTAACTAAGGATACAACTACGACAACAACCGTAACGAATACTTACACCCAGGATAAGGGAAGCTTAACCGTAGCCAAGGCAGTTGTAGGATATGACTTTGGAGCAGCAGGCAAGAACTTTACAATATATGTAACAGATGCAAATGGAAAGTATGTCAAAGAGGATGGAAGCATAACAGCAACCAAGACAGGAATCAGCGTGCCGGCAAACGGAAGCGTAACGATCAATGACATACCGGTAGGAACCTATACAGTAGCCGAGAATGAAACGGATGCAGCAAAAGCTGGTTATGCATTAACAGTAACCGGAACGGGGGCTGTTAATGTAACTAAGGATACAACTACGACAACAACCGTAACGAATACTTACACCCAGGATAAGGGAAGCTTAACCGTAGCCAAGGCAGTTGTAGGATATGACTTTGGAGCAGCAGGCAAGAACTTTACAATATATGTAACAGATGCAAATGGAAAGTATGTCAAAGAGGATGGAAGCATAACAGCAACCAGGACAGGAATCAGCGTACCGGCAAACGGAAGCGTAACGATCAATGACATACCTGTAGGAACTTACAGTGTAAGCGAAGAGCGAACCGGAACAGCAATTACGAACTATGATCTGGCAGTTAGTGGTGAGGGTGATGTAAATGTGACAAAGGATACAGTTGTCAATGCAACCGTAACAAATACATATACATATCTGACTACATCCGTAACTGTTAAGAAAGCATGGAACGATAATAACAACAAGGCCAATAAGAGACCTGGATTTGTAACGGTACAGCTTTATGCCGGAACAACTATATCAGGAATTCCGGTACAGCTTGATGAAAGCAATGGTTGGACAAAGACTTGGGATAATCTTCCGAAATATGATGCAAACGGATTGATCCAGTATACGGTCAAGGAAGTAAATGTACCTAAGGAATATACCGACAGCATAACAACAGATCCTGCAACAGGTGAGATTACAATTACAAATACAAGAACCAGCACAAAGGGTAAACTTGTATTAACAAAGACCGTTGTTGGTGATGTCGATAAGGCAGAAGCTGAAAATGTGATCAAGTTCAAGATTACAGACGAAGCAGGTAATTTCGAGACATATGAGCTGACCGATTTCCAGTATGATGTATCGACAAAGAAATATACATTAGAACTGGATAAGCCGGCTGGAACTTATACCATTGAAGAAATACAGTATGATATTGATGGATATGAAACAAGCAGCATCAAATACGTAGTAGGAACAGGTCTTCAGAAGGATGGTAAGTCAGCAGAAGCAACAGTAGTTGTAGATGAAACAGTAAATGTTGCATTTGTCGATACATATGATAAGACAACTACAACAGAGATTACGACAGAAGTTACAACTACAACGGAAGATACCACAGAGATTACAACCACAACGGAAGATACCACAGAGATTACAACTACAACGGAAGATACCACAGAGGTTACAACCACAACGGAAGATACCACAGAGGTCACAACTGAAACAGAAGATACAACTGAGACAGAAGACACTACGGAGATCACGACAACGGAAGACAAACCTTCCACTCCACCGGATACACCAAAAACCGGCGATGATGCTCCGCTTATGCCACTTGTAATCCTGTTTATGCTCAGTGCAGCAGGAGTTGTAACAGTGATTGTTGTAAAAAAGAAAAAAGATCGTGCAGATCGTAAATAAAACGAATCTATAAAAACAAAAAGTAAAGGTCAGGCACTCTGGTATGCAGAAATGCATATCAGGGTGCTTTTCTCTGCTGTTTATGTCGAAATATAGCGAATGAATTCTAACTGAAAAAAGAAATAGTTGCACAATGTCGAAATATCGGTTATAGTAATTGCAATGCTAGAGAGATCTTGATGGAAGAAAATCAGATAAGGTCTTTCGAAAAACGGAAAAAAGAAAAAGGGGGGACAGTCTCGAAGGTGAGACTATAAACGTATGAGTAAGATAACATATGTCAGAACGCAACGAGATAAAAAAGTTGCATTTCTATTATTTCTATTTAGTGCTATTCTGATAGCACTTATTATCTGGGGTGGGAATGTATTTTCCAAATTTGAACAATATGTTGATATATCCAGTAAGAATACGATCGCAACAATGATGGAACAGGTAGAACATTCCTATCAAATGCAGATCAATTCAATGTATGAAGAAACAGAACGTCTTGAGAACTATCTGTTTGATGACAAAACAAGGTCTGTTGTACTGGCAGATTATGAAGATTATTTTATAGCTATGGAGAATGATTCTGTACGGGATATCGTATTCGTTGATCATACCGGAAAATATATCTGTGATGATGGCAAAACAGGAACATTGGATTTGGGTGATACGAAGGGTACTCTGTTTGATGTTGGCGGTCAGTCTGTCCAATATTGTACCTGGAGAAACGGAGAAGAAATATTAGTTGTAGCAAAAAAATATGAAGCATTCTATGTAAATGGAAATGAATATGAAGTCATAGCATTTATTTACAATATAGATAGGGTAAATGATCTGTTTGTTGATTCTGCATATGGGGGACAGGCAAAACTCTATGTGACAAATGTAGACAGCATGGTTACATATGCAGATTTGGATAATAATGAGGGCGTTGTGCGCAATTATAATATCCTTGATCACTATCTGGACGAGTCTGTGATTGAAGAAGAGCAGTATGCACAGATCACAGAGGATTTCAGTGAAGGCAGACAGAATTGTGTAACCTTGTATGAAGGGAAAAATGCTGAATATTTCTATTACCAGCCATTAGAGGGAACGGAGTTCTTTCTCGTATTTCAGGCGCCATGTGCAGTGGTACAGAGTGTATTGACGGATTATCAGAAGAAGGTGTCAGGCTCATGGATGGTAACGGTTGTGATCATAGCATGTATCATGTTAGTGTTGGCAGTAGGAACCGTCGGAGCGATCCATATGAGAACCTGGTATGAATATGAGCGTCAGACGGCTGATATGCACCGGGAAAACAATGTACAATTGCGGCGTATGAATGCCGTGATGGAGGAAACCGTCCGGGAGTACCGGTTAGCACAGGAAGGGGCTTTGAAAGAAGAAACCGAAGAGGAAGCGGCTGAAAGAGAGGCAGAGGAAGAACGGGAAAAAGAAAGACAGATCCGTGAAGCACTTCCAAGGGTCGCATTCGTAGGCGAACGTTTCCTGCTGGTCGACGATAATGATATGGAAGGACTGCTTTTGCAGGAGGCATTGACCAAAAGAGGAGCGGAATGTACCGTAGCAAAGAGCGGAGAGCAGGCATTGAAGATGTTTAAACGCTCAAAGCATGAAAAGTTCCAGTATATATTGATGGATGCTGATATGCCGGATATGGATGGCTATCAGGCAGCCAGAAGAATCCGGCTGATGGATCATCCGCAGGCAAAAACGATACCGATTCTGGCAATGACTTATCACGCAACACCAGAGGCTATGCGGATGGCAGCTATAACAGGTATGTCCGGTCAGGTTGAGAAGCCGGTTAAAATGCAGACGCTTGCTCTGATCATAACCAAACTGAAGAGTAAGAACAGAATCCATCCGGGATATGATTATGACAGGAAATAGCAAGGAGCTGAAAAACATTATTTGTATTTTCCATCGAAGTGAACTGAAAAAACTATTATTTACATTTTTTATTGAGATGTTATACTAATGCTATATGCAGTTAGAGACGAATAATGTTTTACAGGACATATGATATCGTGTTGCATATATTGATATTAGGAAATGAAATGGAGTAAGACTGGAATGGAATTTGAAAATGATGTAAAAGCAGTCGTTGCAGAAATGGCTGAGGCGTTAAATAAGAATTATTCGGATCAGAAATTATTTGATCTGTCACTCGGAGAACGACTTCCACAGAAGGATGAGATCATTGATTTTGTGGATGAATTACGGAAAGTAACATTTCCGGGTTTCTTCGGGAGAGAGAATATGGCATATGCCAATAAGGAGTATTTTGCAGGACATAAGCTGTCATTGATATATGATAAATTATTCCGTCAGATCAAGGTGGCATTGAGTTATAAAAATGATGCTAAGAGCTATCAGGAGATCACAGAGGAAGCGCAGGAGAAAGCTCTGGGCTTTATCCGTTGCATACCGGAGGTTCAGGCACTTCTTTGCAAAGACGTAGAAGCAGAATATAACGGAGATCCGGCTGCAAACAGCCGTGAAGAGATCATCTTCTCCTATCCGGGGTTATTTGCGATATTTGTATACCGATACGCACATGTGCTCTATCAGATGAAGGTACCGTTTATTCCAAGGATCATGACAGAATATGCACATGGTGAGACAGGAATCGATATCAATCCGGGTGCCAATATTGGTGAATATTTCTTTATTGACCACGGAACCGGAATCGTTATCGGCGAAACGACCGATATTGGAAATAATGTAAAAATCTATCAGGGTGTTACCCTTGGTGCGCTGTCGACCAGAAAGGGCCAGCAGTTGTCCGGTGTCAAACGTCACCCAACCATAGAAGACAATGTAGTTATCTATGCGAATACAACCATTCTTGGTGGCGAGACCATTATTGGTGCAAATTCCGTAGTGGCGGGAAATACCTTCGTGACGAAGTCCATCCCTGCCAACACCAAGGTTGCCTCCACTATGCCGGAACTCGAAATCAAGACCTCAAACTAGGCGGACAAAACGCCTTTCATGACGACATAAAGTCTGCCTGTCTGGTTGCTATATAAACACATGACTCATTTCGTTTCTACTCGATACACTTAGCATATTGTCAGCAGTCGCCCAAACTCACCCTTACGGGTTCAGACATGGGCTTGGTGCTGACGGCTAGAGTGTATCTCATTACGAAACTACATGAATGTCATTGTTTATTATATAGCAGCCAGACAGGCGGACTTTATGTCTGTATCAAAGACAAAAACAAATGTCCTGCCCACAACAGCCTGACTATATATTGACATTAGCAAAAATTTCGTAATGAGATGCACAGTGCCAGTAAATACGGGTGCCTGTTTGAGTCCGAAGGACGAGTTGGCACAGGAGTATTTACGAATCAGGCATGTGCAGCGAATAGAAATTGTGCGAGTCAATTATAGTCAGGCTGTTGTGGGCAGGACATTTGTTTTGTTCGTTTTACAAATAGCGGAACATCTCTTTGGCGTCCTCTTTTTTTGTGGAGTCGGCGATCATCGTCACCTCGACTTTGACGGTTTTGTTGCCGAAGCCAATCTCGATAACGTCGCCGACCTTCACATCAGTGGATGCCTTGGCAACCTTGTCGTTTATCATAACACGTCCGGCGTCGCAGGCTTCATTTGCGATGGTTCTTCTTTTGATCAGTCGTGAAACCTTTAAATATTTGTCTAATCTCATTTGTATATCTCCTTTTGTATTGTAAATGATGGTGTTCTATATAGTCGTAAAAGTATTTTGTTGGAGGGCTTATGCCATTCCATTTACTGTTTTGTATTTGAAGAGCATTTCGGCATGATTCTGTTCTTCGACCTGGATGTCAGCTAGAAGCTTGCGAATCGTACTGTCGCCAAATATGAATACATCGCTGTTATATTCAGAGGATGCGAGCTTTTCGCTGGTGATACAGTCTGTTGCAAGAAAGGCATCATCCTTCTTATCCTGAGACTGTCCAAGCTGGCTGTAGGTAGCTTTTGGGTCATAGTCTCTGCCATCACTGTCATTGCAGTTACAACTTGGTACGGTTCCGGTCAGAACCTGCTCCAGACTGTCATAGTGCTTCTGTTCATTTCCCTTCAGCGTGGTAAATAATTCCTGTAACACAGGATCCTTTGCCTGGGCTGCATATTTGTCGTATTTGTCAATGCAGGCCTGCTCCAGTGTCTGAAGATCCTTGATCGCCTGTTTTTCCTTTTCTTTTAAGACCATAGTTATTGCCTCCTGCTTATTTAATGAATTGATACATATAACAGGTATGCAGGAACAACCGGCAGTACGCTGTTTTTGCATCTACCAGAAGTATTGCCAGAAGACAGGCGGGTTATTCCGCAAATAATCATATCATGCAAGACCGCGGTCAGATTATTCCGGAAAACAGACGGACTATTCCGGAAAATAGAAAAGCAAAAGGGATGCTGATTTATACGATGCAGCATCCCTTAAGTACTTGATTCGTTCTATAAAAACTAGTTAAGTGAATCCTTTAAAGCCTTACCAGCTTTGAATTTTGGAGACTTAGAAGCAGCGATTGTCATTGTTTCGCCTGTTCTTGGGTTTCTACCTTCTCTTGCTTCTCTTTCAGCAACTTCGAATGTACCGAAACCAACTAACTGAACCTTCTCACCCTTCTTTAATTCTTCAGCTACAACGTCTGTAAAAGCCTTTAAAGCCTTCTCAGCATCTTTCTTTGATAATTCTGTCTTTTCTGCCATAGCAGCAACTAATTCAGTCTTGTTCATCGAAAAAATCCTCCTAAAATACTCATAATATATTATCCTGGTGAGCTAAACCGGATAACTCCTGGCGTAGATCACGCCCCAACATGTATATTTATACCTAAAATGCCAGTATTTGTCAAGGTTAGAACGCCATTTTGCCTTGAAAAACCTTGATTTTTCGCCATTTCTCAAGGCAAATGACATAGAATTAGTTTTCCATCTGTTTTCCGAGGAAATTAGCAGCAATGATCGCGGTTTTCTGTTCGGTTTCCCCAAAACGCATCTTGTCATCTTTGCTCAATACAATGACCGCTCCGATCGCGTCACCTTCACAGATGATCGTCTGGATCACCTGTCCGGCATAGTCAGTGTCATCGGAGGTGATGTTGACATATTTTGTATCACCGCGGCGGGCAATTACAGCTTCCCGGTCATTGATGACATCCTCCAGATCCTTGTGGATGGATTTGCCGACCAACTCTTTCTTTGGCATGCCGGCTACTGCAATGATCTGATCGCGGTCAGTGACACATACCGGACAGCCGAGAATCTGTGAAATGGAATCTACATATTGCTGTGCAAAGGTTCCGAGCTCGCCGAGCGGGGAATATTTTTTTATGATAACTTCGCCGTCTTTTCCGGTAAAGATCTCAAGGGGATCACCTTCCCGGATCCGAAGCACACGCCGGATCTCTTTCGGAACAACGATCCTGCCCAGATCGTCGATACGTCTGACAATTCCTGTGGGTCTCATACTTAATTTTCCTCCAATACCCATATTTTGTAAGAATGATTTTTTATTGTAATAAAAATACATCCTTTTTTGCTAGGTTTTAGCTTTAGAGTTAGTATGTGGCAAATGTGGGGAATTATACTCTTACAAATACAAATGGATATAAATTTATGGCTAAGAGACGGTAAAGAACAAAAAATAAAAATCAGTCAAAACTGATCAATATGGGCAAGCTGGAAGAATTGTTTGTTGAGATATGGGATTGAGAACAGGTTCTACTGCAGGTATAAGCTTCATATACTGTTCTAACAGACTTAAGAAAGCTTCTGAAGGCTTTTTGGAAAAGGGGAATACATGGAGAAGGTACAGAGCACAGGAAATTCCGATGGACATAAACTGATCATGGATGCCAGAAAGGAAGCGAAGATAACCGGGGTGGAAAAGGTGATCTCGTTTGAACCGGATCTGGTATATCTTCTCACAAAGGCCGGAAAGATGAAGCTGACCGGAAAAGATATGCATATGACGAATCTGGATATTGACAAGGGCATTCTTGACATGAATGGAAAGGTTGACTGTATTTGTTATATGACAGATAAAGAGGACGGAACATTTTCGCTTAAGAGGTTGTTTAAATAATGACGGAAATGATGGAACAACAGTCAACCGCGTTTGTCGTATGTGTGCTATGCGGCGTAATCATTGGTTTTCTGATAAGTTGTTTTTATGCTTTGAAAAAAGCGATAAAGATGCATAACGTCTGGATCGGTATTTTTGATCTGACGTTTTGGCTTGCATTATGTGCAATGGTTATTCTGGTGATGTTTTATTATAATAGCGGAGAGATCCGGCTGTATATTTTTTTAGGATTTTTTTCGGGAGCCGGGGTGTATTTTGCTACTATAAATTGGGTTGTTTCCAAGCTACTGGACTACATATTGTATGGGATAAAAATGGGGTTGAGAAAAGTGATTTTAAAGGCAAAAATGCTTGTTGACATAATTTGTTCGAGAAGGTAAAATTATGTCAATACACTTCGAAAGAACTGTTTTTATAGCAGAACAGGTCTGTTCGAAAAAAGAAGCAGGAAACAGGGGAAATGGACCATGGGTAGAAGCAATACCGGAAGAAAACAATCGAAGATCAGTACCGCTATTATTCTGATCACTCTTCTTTTACTGGTTGTTGTCGTGTTGGTGAAGTCGATTCAGTTAAGGGAGAAGAAAGCAGAGCTGCAGGTACAGGCAGCAGAGATTACTGCCCAGATTGAAGATGCACAGAACGAGCATAAGAAACTGGAAGAAAAAGAAGACTATATGAAGACGAAGAAATACGTTGAGGATGTTGCAAGAAATCAGCTTGGGCTGGTATATCCTGACGAAATAGTGATTCGCCCTGAAGAATAAACACAGAATTAAGAAAGAAATATAAAAAAGAGTCAAAGAAAAGTGATAGCTGTTTTCAGCTTTCGCTTTTTTTTTACGTTCAGCCTCCGTATAATGTCTGACACTTAAGGCAAAAAGGGAGGACACATATATGAAAGAAAAAAAGGTGAATCGGGTTTTGTTGTATCTGCTGGGCTTTCTGTGCGGCCATTCTGCGGTTGTTGGAATGCATCCGTTTATGGTTCCGATGCTGGCAGCAGTTTACAGCATCAGACAAAGTACGTTTGGGTTGTTTGCAGCCATGCTCTTTGGTGGAGCAGTTATGTATGGAATCGGCGGTTGGAATGCAGGAAGCTTTTTTCAGATGGGACCGTATGTAATGGGGGAACAACAGCTTCCGGTTACATATTTTCTGTTAAAATATAGTTTGATCCTGATCGGTGTTCTGGTCGGTCTGAACCTGACGGAGGGAGTTCGGAGAAACCTGTCCGAACACACGGACAGAAGCGGAAAAAAGACAAAACGAAAAGGTGTGAAACGATCATATGGAACCAATATCCGGTGGATCCTGGCTGGCATATGTGCCGTACTTGTCTTTGGAATCAGTACGGCCTGTGGTCTGATGGTCGAACCGGTGCAGAATGCCCTGCCGGCTGCCGGCTGCGAGGCGGTGATCTCGACAGGACTGATTCCTGCATTCCGTAAAGGTCTGGAGGTTATCCTGCTGCATAAGAGGGAACGGGATCATTATAATGAAGAATTGCTTGGAATCCTGATGGTAGTTACAGTATGTATATGGGGAATGCCATATAAAATAGGCGGAGTTGTTACCTGGCTGCTGATGATCGGCCTGTATTTGTCCTGGTATACGTTGCATCGGTTTGGAGCCGGATATGGAATGGCGGTAACGGGTGTATGTGGTCTGATCACAGCGATCAAAAGCGGACAAGCAGAATTTGTCGGAAGTTTTTTTATTTGTGCGATCCTGGTGCTTGCGGGCAGAGCATTATCGGATAAGAAGAAAACAGGCACTATTATGTCAGTGCTGCTTGCATGTATATTGATCGGACTTACTTACGATCCGTATTTTCTGACACCAGAGGGGATAAAAAGTGCTGGCAGTGCAGTGCTGTTATTTGCAGCGACACCAAAATGGATGCTTACCGTCAGGGATGGCTGGATCCAGTCGCAGTATAATTTTCAGACAGCAACGGAGATCAACCGGATAACGGCAGAGAAAATACGGGAATTATCCGGGGCATTTAAACGGATCGAATATACGCTTGCCGGATGTGGCCCGGCGGCTGCCAAGGTAGATCTGGGTGAGATCGGAGATATGATCGGAAGATTTTCCGATAATCTGGAAACGGCAGAACCGGTTCCGTTTAACCGGGAGGAGCAGTTGCGGACGCGCTTTCTGGAACAGGGGGTGATCATGACACACCTTTCTTCGATGAAGAATGAAATGGATCATATACAGTATTATATAACAGCCAGAACAAAGAATCAGAAAATCATGTTGTCAAAGGATGCAGCAGACATTCTTTCAGAGGTTTTTGATAAGCCAATCCGGGCATCCGAGGATACTTCAGCGATCATATCTGAAAATGACCGTGTGATCACATTTGAGGAATGTGCGAGGTATCGCTGCAGTTATTTTGTCAGAAGGATCAAGAAATATGGTTCCAATGTATCGGGAGACAATTTCTCGGTGAAGGAGCATGAGGATGGCAGACTTGTAATGATGATCTCGGATGGGATGGGAAGCGGAAGCCTTGCATCCTGTGAGAGTACGTTGATGATCGACACGATGGAAGAACTGCTGGATGCTGGCTTTGACCCTTCTTATGGAATTGCATTTTCCAATAATTGCATTTCCGAAAAAAACAGCGGACGGTGTTTTACAACCTTTGATATGGGAATTGTAGATCTGTACAATGGGGAACTGACACAGTACAAGCAGGGGGCAGCACCGACATATATTATACATTCGGAAGGATTTGAGGTTCTTCGTGGAGCGTCGCTTCCGATCGGGGTTCTGCCGGAGGCAGAATGTGATGTGATCCATCAGGAGCTGGAACCGGAGGATCGACTGGTGATGGTGAGTGATGGAGCATTTGGGGATGAAGAGGATATGCGTGAGATCCTGGAGAAACTGGATACGGAGGACTGCAAAGAAACGCTGGAGTATATCATTTCACAGGTGCTTCTGCGTTGTGAAGGCAGACTGGAGGATGATGTGACAGTGATCGTGGCAAAATTGGAAATAGCATAAACTTTCCGGTTTGTTACTTGAAATTTATAGCAGGCTTGTATTAAGATAACGAAGAAATGTATATACAACATGCATACAAAGATACAGGCAATGAATATAGATGATCGAATATCCGAATCATAGAAGACGGACAGGTGTGGAAAACAGATGACAGAAAATACATTAGAAGAACAGATTTATCAATATATAAAAGAAAAAAATTTGCTTAAAGCAGGAGATAACTGCATCGTTGGTGTGTCCGGCGGAGCGGATTCCATCTGTCTGCTGACGGTTCTTGCAGGACTTCGGGAGAAAATAGAACTCAAGTTATATGCGGTCCATGTTAACCATATGATCCGCGGAACAGAGGCAGATGCAGATGAATCTTATGTGGCAGAGTATTGTAAGAAGCTTGGAATACCATGTGACTGTTACCATATCGATGTGCCGCAGCTTGCAAAGAAACAGAAGCTGACGGAGGAAGAAGCGGGAAGAAATGCACGGTATGGGGCATTTCCTCAGACGGCAGACAGGTATGGCCTTTCTGATTATAAGGTAGCGGTTGCTCATAACAAAAATGATGTAGCAGAGACGGTACTGCTCAATATGGTAAGGGGAACCGGGATCGCCGGGATGGCAGGAATACCGGTAAAGCGGGACCGGATCGTGCGTCCATTACTTTCATGTACCAGACCGGAGATTGAGGCTTATCTGGAACAGCAGGGGATACAGTATTGTACGGATTCCACAAATCTGGAAAATGATTATGCCAGAAATAAGATCCGTAATCAGGTGATTCCGGCACTTAATGAGATAAACACACAGGCAGCGGCACATATCAGTCAGGCAGCAGCCTATGCGGCTATGTATGATACCTATGTGACGAAGCAGGTAGGACATTTTCTGGATGAACATATGGAGATACGGAAACAGACCGGAAAAACAGATGCATGTGTATTGGAAATCGGGAAGCTACGGGAACAGGATGAACTGATCGAGGATCTTGTGATCTTAGAATTGATCGGGAGAGTCAGCGGCGGAAGAAAGGATATCGGCCAGAACCATGTAAGAGAAGTGAAGAAGCTGTATCAGGCAGCTGCGGGAAGCCGGATCATGCTTCCACATGGTGGAATGGTATATCAGAATTATGGATACCTGTGTTTTGAGAAGGCAGCAGAGGGCGCACGCGATGTCGGCTGGCAGGAGATAGTTATAAAAGGTGCAGGTGAATATATCCTGCCCGGAATGGGAAGGATGAAGATTGAAATATTTGAGAAATCTCTTCATTTAGATTTAACAAAAAAAGAGTATACGAAGTTTGCAGATTATGATAGAATACAGAATGGCATTACTATCAGGAAATATATGGAAAATGACTATATGGTGATTGCATCAGACGGCTCAACGAAGAAGATAAACCGGTTATTTTCATCCTGTAAGATACCGGTGGCAGAGCGTTTGCAGATACCGCTTGTAGCTTCCGGACATGACATCATCTGGGCAGTAGGCGTCCGGTTGAGTGAGAAGTACAAGGTACGGCCTGATACAAAAAGAGTAATATGTTTAGAATATATACCAGAAGGAGAAAATGAAGATGAAAGAGCAGATCAAAGTCATGATATCTGAAACTGAAGTAGATAACAGGATCTCAGAGATGGCAGCAGCTATTGATAAAGCATATGCAGGAAAGACCGTTCATCTGATCGGAATATTAAAAGGAAGTGTATTCTTCATGTGTGAGCTGGCGAAGAAGATCACGGTTCCTGTAACCATGGATTTTATGTCAGTCAGCAGTTATGGAGATGATACGAAATCATCAGGAATTGTGAAGCTGAATAAGGATCTGGACGAATCAATAGAAGGAAAAGATGTGATCGTAGTTGAAGATATTCTCGATTCAGGAAGAACGCTGTCGTATCTGATCAAATTATTAAATAACAGAAAGCCGGCGAGTATGCAGGTAATAACTCTGCTTGATAAGCCGGAGAGACGAGTGATTCCTGTTGAATTATATATGACAGGATTTACGATCCCGGATCGTTTTGTAGTAGGATATGGACTTGACTGTGCACAGAAGTACAGGAACCTTCCATATATCGGAGTGATTGAACAGTAGATATCAGACTGTTTATATAAAAAGACAGACCAAGATGAAGGAGTAGACAATGAATAAGAAGAGAGCAAGAAGTGCTGTTGTGATCTATGCGATCATCCTTATTGTCGGATTCCTGCTGATCAACAAATGGCTGGGTGGCAGCAGTAATGTTGCGACCGATTACAGCTATACGGAATTTTCGGCAGATCTGAACGCGGGAAATATCGCAGCGGTAGATATTACACAGAATACAAATGTGCCGACAGCAACCGTAGATGTGGAGTTTGTTTCCGGAAAACAGCTTACATTCTATGCGGCAGATGTTAATGAGATTATTAAGATCTATAATGACTATGAAGCAGCAGTTGATAAGAAGAATGCGACAGCTTCTGCAGAGGATCAGGTAAAACTGGCAAAGTATAATCTGTATGATGTGCAGAAGGAAAGCATGCTTGGCATGTGGATCCCATATCTGATCATAATGATCATTATGGTCATTATCATGACATTCATGATCGGACGAATCCAGGGTGGTGGATCCGGCGGACAGATGATGAACTTCGGAAAGAGCCGTGCCAAGAAGAATGAAGATATCGGAAAGACGGTTACATTTAAAGATGTAGCAGGACTGGATGAGGAGAAAGAAGATCTGGAAGAGATCGTCAGCTTCCTTAAGAATCCGGGAAGATTCGTAAAGGTTGGAGCCAGAATCCCTAAGGGTGTTCTGTTAGTAGGACCTCCGGGAACCGGTAAGACATTGATGGCAAAGGCGGTTGCAGGTGAAGCCGGTGTACCGTTCTTCAGCATTTCGGGATCTGATTTCGTGGAAATGTTTGTCGGTGTCGGTGCTTCCCGTGTAAGAGATCTGTTTGACGAGGCAAAGAAGAATGCTCCATGTATTATTTTCATCGATGAGATCGATGCTGTTGCAAGACAGCGTGGTACCGGACTTGGCGGTGGACATGATGAGAGAGAGCAGACCTTGAACCAGTTACTTGTTGAGATGGATGGTTTCGGTGTAAATGAAGGAATTATCGTTCTTGCAGCAACCAACCGAGTAGATATTCTTGACCATGCGATCCTGAGACCTGGTCGTTTTGACCGTAAGGTATTCGTAAACCGTCCGGATGTCAAGGGTAGAGAAGAGATCCTGAAGGTTCATACAAAGAATAAGCCACTTGCAGAAGATGTAAATCTGAATGATATTGCAAGAACAACGGCAGGTTTTGCGGGTGCTGATCTGGAGAACCTGATGAACGAAGCTGCAATCTGTGCAGCGAAGGATAACCGTGCTTATATCGTAAAAGAAGATGTAGATAAATCATTTATCAAAGTAGGGATCGGTGGAGAGAAAAAGAGCCGTCTGGTACCGGAGAGCGAGCGCAGAATTACCGCTTATCATGAATCCGGTCATGCGATCCTGTTCCATCTGCTTCCTCATGTGGGACCGGTCTATACCGTATCTATCATCCCGACCGGAACCGGTGCAGGTGGATATACGATGCCGCTTCCTGAAAATGATAACGTATTCATGACAAAGGCAAAGATGTTAGAGGATATCAAGGTAAGCCTTGGCGGACGTATCGCAGAAGAACTGATTCTTGAGGATATCACAACAGGTGCTTCGCAGGATATCAAACAGGCAAGCCAGTATGCCAGAGCAATGGTTACCAAGTACGGTATGTCTGAGAAGCTTGGTCTGATCAACTACGAAAGTGATGATCAGGAAGAAGTATTCCTTGGACGTGATCTTGGCCATGCAAAGAATTACAGTGAGAAGGTTGCGGGAGCAATCGATAAGGAAGTGAAGCGTATCATCGATGAATGTTATGCAGATGCCAGAGCGATCCTTGAAGCACATGAAGATATCCTTCATAAATGTGCAGCGCTTCTTCTCGAGAAAGAGAGAATCGACCGGGCTGAGTTTGAAGCATTGTTTGATGATGTACCAAATGCAAACTCTGCTGCAAACGCAGAGCCATCAACAATATAGACAATAGTAACACGAACAAATTGATTGAAAATCAATAAAAAATTGTACATGTTGCACAAAAACGGCGTTTTTTGAATTATTTCAAAAAACGCCGCTCTCTGTTTTGCACAATAAAATTTTTAAAATAAAAAAATGTTTGGGCAGACTTTTAGAAGCATTTGTATATAATAATACTTGTAACCCCCCAATACATTATATAGTTTTGGCTACACCCCATAAGTAACAAAATACCTTCTCCAAAAGAGGCAGTCGTTCGGTGACTGTCTCTTTTATTTTGTTTCGGTGAAAGGACAACCCTTTTATGCCGACATCTCAAATAAAAAGCCCCACAGCATCCTCCACCGCTCCCCGGGGTCTGCCCCTGTTATAAATACCTTGCTGCGTTTTCTACTCACTGCACATGTCTGATTCGTAAATACTCCTGTGCTAACTCGCCTTCGGCTCAAACAAGCACCCGTATTTACTGACAATGTGCAGTTCATAACGAAAGCCTCGCAATGGTATCTTATAACAGGGGCAGACCCCCGGGGGAGCGGTGGAGGATGCTGTGGGGCTTAGTTTTTGCTATTGCTTGTCGGCATAAAAAGGTTGTCTATTTATTAAAAAAGTATTAGAATGAAAAGGCATAAACGAAAGGGAGAGTTTTGAATGTCCGACAAATACACGAACGCAGAAAGAATTCATGATTATATATATGATCTGAAGCCGGTTATCAATGTAGGGGGATTGTTTTCCGATGGTTCTGAATACTACAGAATACCGCAGGAGCCTGGAATTAATGATCAGGTGAAGGTTAGATTTCGAACATGTGCAGATAATGCCGATGAAGTTTATTTGATCTACAATGGCGAGAAGCTCGTCATGTCTGTTGAAGAATCCGATGATTTATTTGATTACTATACGGCGGTGATCCCCGCCGGAGAGAAATATATATCCTATTATTTTGAGATCCATTCGGGCTGTGTGACCTGTTATTATAACAGGATCGGTGTACAGAAGAATGTGAATCCGGACTATAACTTTGAAATCTGCCCGGGCTTTGATGTACCGGATTGGGCAAAGGGAGCTGTCTTTTATCAGATCTATGTGGATCGTTTCTGTAATGGAGATCCATCGAACGATGTACTGGACAACGAATACTGCTACATCGACAGTCCTACCAGACAGGTGAAGGACTGGTATGAATATCCGGCAAATATGGATGTCGGACGTTTCTATGGCGGAGATCTTCAGGGTGTTAAGGATAAGTTAGATTACCTGCAGGATCTGGGCGTAGATGTTATCTATTTTAATCCGTTATTTGTATCACCATCCAACCACAAATACGATATTCAGGATTATGATTATATTGATCCGCATTTCGGAAAGATCGTTGTGGACGAGGGCGAATGTCTGCCGGATGGCGTAAAAGAGAATAAAAGAGCAACAAAATATATCAGCCGTGTAACCGACAAACGGAATCTGGAAGCCAGCAATCAGTTTTTTGCAGAGCTGGTGGAGGAGATTCACAGTCGTGGTATGCGTGTTATCTTAGATGGTGTATTTAACCATTGCGGTTCCTTCAACAAATGGATGGATCGTGAGTGTATCTATGAGAATCAGGAAGGTTACGAGAAGGGAGCATTTGTATCCTGGAGCAGTCCGTATAAGTCATTCTTTAAGTTTTATAACGAAGAGGTATGGCCGTATAATACCACCTACGATGGTTGGTGGGGGCATGATACACTTCCAAAGCTGAACTATGAAGATTCCCCAAAACTGGTGGAATATATTTTGAATATAGCAAAGAAATGGGTGTCCCCTCCATATAACGTGGATGGCTGGCGACTGGATGTTGCAGCAGATCTCGGACATTCGGAGGAATATAATCACAAGTTCTGGAGAATGTTTCGTAATGCAGTCAAAGAGGCAAATCCAAATGCAATCGTACTGGCAGAGCATTATGGAGATCCAAAGCCTTGGTTAAAGGGCGATCAGTGGGATACCGTTATGAACTATGATGCATTTATGGAGCCGATTACCTGGTTCCTGACTGGTGTTGAGAAACACAGTGATGAGTTCCGTGGTGATCTGTTGGGTAATCCGGATACATTTATGGGAGCCATGAATTATCATATGGCGAGATTCCAGCGTCCATCCCTTGAGATTGCGATGAATGAATTATCAAACCACGATCATTCCAGATTCTTAACCCGTACAAACCGGAGAGTCGGACGTACGCATACGATGGGGCCGCAGGCGGCAAATGAGGGTATCGATAAGAGTATATTCCGTCAGGGCGTTGTATTCCAGATGACCTGGCCGGGAGCTCCGACGATCTACTATGGAGATGAAGCAGGACTTTGTGGCTGGACTGACCCGGATAACCGTAGAACGTATCCGTGGGGCAGAGAGGATATGGAACTGATCCGGTTCCATAAAGACATGATCTGTATTCATAAGAACTATGAGGCTCTGATCCGTGGCTCAGTTATGTTCTTATATGGAGCACATAAGATTATCGCATATGGACGGTTCACAGATACGGAGCAACTGGTTGTGATCCTGAATACGAATTATGAAGACATCGATGTAAAGCTGCATGTCAGACGGATTGGGGTCAAGAACCATGAGATCATGCGCAGAGTGATGCTTACAAATGAAGAAGGCTACAGTCTGGAAACCTGTGACTACAAAGTAGAGCATAATATGCTTTATATGAAGGTGCCGAAGATGTCAGCTGTGGTTCTTGCAAATGTGGGAAGAGATGTTTAAAAGAGGAAACAAAAGTCTTGAAAAGTGATTTTGAGAGAAAAAGATTCATACAACGATTTGTGATCCTGGCTGTAATATTGCTGGCAGTGGTTGGAATCGGTATACGGTTCCTGTTCGGTGGTGATGAAAAGAGAATTGCAGTTATCCTGCTGATGTTAGCAGTTGGACTTGTAATTCTGTTTTTCATCAGTTATCGGGAGATCAACCATACTTATCGGGAGGTTGAGCATGTGTCGGATGAGATGCTTCGTGTAGTTCAGGGAGAAGATGAGCTGCCGGAAGAAGAATACATGCAGGGCACGATCGGAATCTTATATACGAACTTTTATAAGATGGTGACATTTTTAAAAGAAAGCAAAGAGCGGGAAATGTCAGAGAAAGTATTCTTACGGGATATCATGTCAGATATCTCTCATCAGCTTAAGACACCGCTGGCATCCTTAAACGTATTCATCGATCTGCTGTTAGATGATTCTTTTACAGATGAAGAAAAACGGATGCGGGTGCTTAACGAATCGAAAAATCAGCTTACCAGAATGGAATGGATGGTATTATCTCTTTTAAAACTTGCCCGGATCGAAGCGGGAGCAATCCAGTTTGACCGAAAAGAATGTGATCTGAAGCTGTTATTATTACAGGCAAGAGACAGCGTATCCTATCTGACGGAGAGCAGGGAACAGGAGGTTCGTGTGATCTGTGAGGATGGCAGGAAACTGGTCTGTGACGGTGACTGGCTGGTAGAGGCGATCATCAATCTTTTGAAGAATGCATCCGATTACTCGCCGGAGAAAACAGAGATCACGGTTGAGGTAGAACACAATCCGGTCTTTACCAGAATCTATGTCAAGGATCATGGAATGGGGATCGCAGAGAAGGATCTCGGAAATATATTCAAACGATTCTACCGTGTACACCATGATGTGAATCCGAACAGTGTCGGAATCGGCTTATCCCTTACAAAATCTATTGTAGAGGGAATGGGCGGCAAGATCACGGTACGGAGTGAAGAAGGAGCATACACCTGGTTTATCATTACATTTGTACATGTAGATTAAGCTGATTCTAAAAAGAAGTCTAAAGAAATTAATGTGAAGCAACAACAGAAAATACTATGGTGATCGGAATTGATGTAGGAAATTATCTCTTTCTTACAATATTGTAAGAAAAGAATACACAGATATTCACGGGAATGTAAGATAGAAGTGAGAAGATAGATACAACGAAGATGTATCTATCTTTTTTTCATATATATCAGGGGAGGTAATGAATGACAGATTATAAAAAACTCGCACTTTATTATCTAAAAGCAGGTAAAAGGCAATGCATCGTTACGATCGTTGGGGTGATGATCACAGTGGCGGTGTTATATACGGCATTGAATTTTGGATATTCGTATGTGCTACAGAAACGGCAGGATGTGAGGAAAGAAGCAGATTATGAGATCGTTTTTCTGTCAGAAGATACAGACAGATTAGCTCAGGCTGCGGCAGATGACCGGGTACTTCAGGCATATAGCGGAGCGTACTCCGGTGAAGAATATGTCAGTGATGAAGAAAGATTTGTAGAAGTAAATTATAAAAATGCTTTGTATGTGAATATCAGACATCCTTATCAGATGGAGTCGGTCATGGAGGCCATGAAAGCGGATTACGGAGTGGATGCAAGGCTGAATAATGAATTGGCTGTGTTATATCTTCAGGATTCAGATGGTCTGCTTGGTGTTGTATTGATCCTTGTTCTGTTGGTTGCTTATATCTTTGCAATCTTTGCTGTCGGAATGATTAGAAATACGGTTCAGATGTTCACGTTAGAGCAGGTAAAGGATTATGGAATCCTGCGGTGCATCGGAGCAACCAAAGGACAGTTGAACCGGATCATATACAGGATGGGAGCGGGCATGGAACTGACAGGCATTGCAGCCGGTGTACTGCTCGGAACATTCGTCAGTGTGATCCTTGGCTTTTTAAAGAATGTAGATGTTGGATTCCATATCGGCCCGGTTATTCCGATACTGATCGCATATCTCGGAGATCTGTATTTTGTAATGCAGGAGTGTTCAAAGATTGTAACGAAGATGTCACCGGTCAGTGCAGTCCGTGGAGAGTACCGGATCAAAAAGGAGAAGATCAAGGTCCGTGGCAATGGTCTGATGGGACGGCTGTTCGGTATTGAAGGAGCCTATGCAAGGAAAAGCGTATTGCGGAACAGCGGGCGGTTTGCAAAGACGGTAACTGCTATGATGCTTAGCATAACTGCGACTGTTATATGCCTGAGTACCTGGGGTATGGTTCGTGATACGAAAAAGAATATTGATGATATGTATGGCAAGTATCTGGAAGAAGACCAATACCAATCGCCTGCCAGCATATTTAGTGATGTGGAATCGATACAGGGTGAATATTTGCCTTCTGTCGAAGAGATCAAAGAGAATTCCTTGCATTACTATGTAACAGAAACAAAAATGGTATACAGTGCCAGAGGAAATCTGGTAGATCCTGAAACCTATTATGGCAAGCTTAACAAAGATTATGCAGAACAGACGAGTTTGGGAAGTGGCATCGAAGCAATGATGCAGAGATGGAGAGAGCGGAATACAAAGGAATACAGCGAGAAAGATGATGTAGAATATGAAAAGGCTGTTGACAGTCTGAATAGTTCATTTATAAGCATTGAAGGTTGTGATCAGAATGATCTGGATTATCTGTCAGAGTTTATAAAGAGTGGAACAGCAGATCTGGATGACGATGGTATCCTGGTCATCGGCGGAGGAAGTGTAATGGATTATTCCTGGACGGGTGATGAAAAGCTGACATTGTATGATCTGGGAAAACATTTTGATACATATGATCTTCAGGTAGGAGATACGATCCAGCTGGTTGATTACAGGGAATATGAGAAACGATATCAGGCGGCTTATGAAAAGATGATGGCAGACAGTATTCTGGTCAGTTCTGAGGTAGATACGGGAGATACCTATATCTCAGAAGAACGGGCAACCAAAGAGGGCAGATCAACCTGGCGTGAACAGTGTGCGATCGCCGAGCGTATCCGTCAGGAACTCATTGCGGAAGGATATTATCAGACTTATACAGTTCAGGGTGTTCTGGATTTTGGAGATCAGATAATTCCGGAATGGGCTGATATCTATATGAAAAGAGATTCTTATTTCAATCTGACCGGATTTGATGAACAGGATGTGACAGGAGTAAAGTATGCGATCGATCTTGACAGTGTGCCGATATCCTATTTTGACATGCTGTCGTCCGATCTTACGGATGTTTTATACGGATATGCATATGCCAGAAATGTAATGCGGTATGCGTTGGCGTTTGCTGCCTTTGTATTTATATTAAGTTCAGTGAATATCATTAATACCACAGCAGGAAATCTGCATATGAGGCGAAAAGAACTGGCGCAGCTCCGTGTGCTTGGAATGTCCAGAAAGCGGTTGATCCATACGGTCATGTTAGAGGGAGTGATGGCAACTGCCTTATCGAATATTCTGGGATTTTTATTCGGTACGATATTTACAATATATATCTATGAATATCTCAGCATGCTTTTATATATAAAACCGACCATTGCCTGGTGGGCATTTGGTATCGGACTGATCGCATCCACATTGGTGATCTGTGGAAGTATTTATATACCGCTTAAGGATCTTCCGATTGATATTGTGGATGACCTGAAGCTTGAGGAATAAAAAACGATAATGATGAAGAAAGGCCAAAGATATCGGTGTGAAATAAAAAGAGAGGTGAGAAATGACAGACTATAAGAAACTTGCAGCATATTATCTGAAAGCCAGCAAAAAGCGGTGTGTGATCACGATCATCGGTGTAATGATCACAGTGATCGTATTGTATGCGGGATTGAACATTTTCTATTCTTATATGTTGCAGCAGCAAAAGGATGTAAGAAAGGAAGCGGACTATGAGATCGTGTTCCTGACGGATGATCAGGAAACCTTATCACAGATTGCGTCGGATGATCGTGTCACACAGGCATATACAGGAAAATATGCGGTGAGTGAGTGGGAGACAGTGAACGGAACGGATGGCAAATATGTAGAAAAGGTATACGACAATGCATTATATGTAAATACCGGACATCCTTACAGGATGGCTAAGATCATGAACGAGATGATAGAGGATTATGGGGTGGATGCAGAACTTAACTGGAATCTTTCCACCTGGTATCTGCAGGACATGGAGGAAGGATTTGACGTTATATTGATCGTGGTTCTGTTAGTTGCATATATCTTTGCAATCTTTGCAGTCGGAGTTATCAGAAATACGATCCAGATGTTCACATTAGAGCAGGTAAAGGACTACGGAATCTTACGATGCATCGGAGCGACGAAGGGACAGTTAAGCGGCATCATCTATCGGATGGGAGCCATGCTTGAGATCGCCGGACTGCTTGCCGGCATTGTGATGGGCGGAATTGTCAGCATGATCCTTGGATTTATATTTAAGATCAGCGCAGGCTTCCATATCATTCCGATGATACCGATCCTGATCACTTATCTGGGAGATATGTATTTCGTAATGCGTGAGAATGCCAAACTGGTAACGAAGATGACACCGGTCAGTGCAGTTCGTGGCGAATACAGGATCAAGAAAGAAAAGCTTCGTCGTCATGGCGGCGGTCTGATGGGAAAGATATTTGGAATCGAAGGTGCATATGCCAGAAAGAGTGTCCTTCGAAATAAAGGAAGATTTATAAAGACAGTCACAGCTATGGTATTCAGTATATCGGCGATCGTACTGATATGCAGTTGCTGGGGACAGATTCGGAAATATTGGAAGGAAACGGGTGAAAAATATGGGGAATATCAGATCAATCTGACATCGTATTCGTCAGCTTCAACGAGCCTGGAAGAAGCACAGAGCACCTTGCCATCTGCGGAGGTATTTCGGGATTTGTCGAAGAATAACAATGTGGTAGCGTCCAAAAAGGTATATGCCTGTGTGGGGGATCTTGTAAATACGGATTCTTATACAGGAAAGATCACAGATGAATTCCGGACAAAGGTCACGATGGGATATTATTACGATCTTTATATGGATAAGTTAAATGGAACAGGAGATACATCAGAGGATAAAGATCCGGAAGTTACCAAAAGTGTAGCGGAAAGTATAGTAAACAGCACAGATGTGATCGGATGTGACGATTCTGATCTGAATGACCTTGCAAGATATCTGAAAGCAGGAACGACAGAACTATCCGAGGACGGTATTCTGGTCGTTGAGGGAGGAAGCTTTAACAGTTGGGATCTGAAAGAGGCAGATGATACGAATGATACCTTATATGATAAAGCGTATCATTTTGATACTTATCATTTCGAACTGGGTGATACGGTTCAATTAGTTGATTTTGCTTTATATCAGAAAGAATGTCTGAAAGCAAAGGAGAAGATCGATCAGGAATTTGAAAAACAGCAGAAAAAAGCAGGTACGACAGAAGATAGCGACAGTGAATACGGCACAGTAAAAAACGCAGAAGAACGGACTTCCGTGCGGCAGAAATATGTGGAATATAAGAAGATTAAAGACCGGCTGATCGCGGAGGGTCATTATAAGACCTATAAGGTAGAAGGTATTCTGGATCTTGGAACGCAGGTATTTGAAGGGGATTCTGACCGACAGATCTATATGCGGCAAGGTGATTATTTTGATCTGACCGGGTACGGAGAAAATGATATTGCCGGTATGAAATATAAGATCGATATGGATCATATATCAGTTAGTGCTGTAACAGAATTGCTGTCCTATAACGAGGATTCATTATATGGAGAGGCTATGCAGATCTGTGTATACCTGAAAAGCTTTGTTCGGTATGCAGTCGCAGCAGTACTGTTTATCTTTGTATTAAGCTCGGTAAACATCGTGAATACGACAGCCGGAAACCTGCATCTGAGACGAAAAGAATTTGCACAGCTGCGAGTGATCGGAATGTCCAGAAAACGCCTGTTGAAAACCGTTATGTTAGAGGGCGTTATGACGACGGTTGTTGCGAATGTATTCGGTTTTATTATAGGCGTTGGATTATCATATGGTGTCTTTTACTATCTTAATATGGTGATCGAGGCAGGAAAGTCCATTGCCTGGTGGGCATTTGGAGTCGGACTTGTGGCATCCGGTCTGATCATCTGCGGAAGCATCTGGCTGGGGATCAGAGATCTTCCGGTAGCCATGGTAGAAGATCTGAAGCTTGAGGAGTAAGCGTGACATATAAACCTGATACAGCGGACGAAGGGCTAAACGGAGTCGATGCATTGCAAGGTGAAAAAACAGAAACGTAATAAATATATAGATAAAAATTATAGATAGAAAGATCTGCGGGGAATGCAGAGGAAAGAGGGTAAGCTATGGAAATCGTAAAAATGGAACATGTAACAAAGATATACGGAGAAGGAAATACCAGAGTATGGGCACTTGATGATGTGAACCTGACAGTCAATAAGGGCGAGATTGTGGCGGTTGTCGGTGCATCCGGTTCCGGTAAATCCACCCTGCTTCATGTTATGGGTGGTGTGGATACTCCAAATGAGGGAAATGTCATTGTAGACGGAAAGGATATTACAAGACTGACCGATGAGGAGATGTCAGTCTTCCGTAGAAGAAAGATTGGATTTGTATTTCAGGCATATCACCTGATCCCGGTACTGACAGTGGAAGAAAATATCAAGATGCCGATCCTGCTCGATCACAGAAAACCGGATCGTGATTACATCGATCATATCATCGAGATGTTAGGGCTGAAGGACAGACGGAAGCATCTTCCAAACCAGTTATCTGGTGGACAGCAGCAGCGTGCAGCGATCGCAAGAGCACTGGCAAACCGTCCGGCACTGATCCTTGCCGATGAGCCTACCGGAGCACTTGACTCCAAGAACGGAAATGAAGTTATCACCCTGCTTCAGGATTCTGTTAAGAAGCTGGATCAGACGCTGGTGCTGATCACACATAATATCGATCTGGCGAGAGAGACAGACCGTATCGTGAGGATCACGGATGGAAAGATATCAGAAGGAGAGGAGATGTAGAGATGAAACGAATACTTACAATCTGTATGGCATGTGTACTTGGATTCCTTGCTGTATTTGGATATAAGGACACGATGGCTTCTGTATCAGCAGCAGAGCCAAAGGTTATGGTAACCGATTATAAGATCAAAGAGAAGGAAGTAGTGGCAGGCGGAACCTTTACACTTGAGGTTACGATCAAGAATACTGCAGATAAAAAGATCAGTAATTTGAAAATGGCAGTTGCTTCCGAAGGAGGCGAACTGATTCCGGCATCCGGAGCCGGAACCGGATATCTGGCAAGTCTGGAAGGCGGAGAGACTTATACATTTGAGTTCCCGATGCAGGCAGCAGCCAATCTGGAAGAAAAGGCTTATAAGCTGACAGTGACCGATGAGTATGAAGACCGCTATGGCAATCCATATACCGTGACAGATACGATCTATCTGCCGGTTACGATCAAACAACGTGGCGAGATCACCGGTGTATATGCAGAGTCGGATGTGACACTCGGAGATTCTATCGAGATCATGGGAAGTGTCAGCAATCTGGGGGCATCTACCCTCTATAACGTAAAGGCAAAGATCGATACAAGATTTACATCTGAAGGTGATGTCTATATCGGCAATATCGAACCGGGTAAGAATGGCTCGATCGATATACTTGCAAACACAACGAAGACGACAGGCACCGGCGGCGAGATGGGTAAGCTTATCGTTACATATGAAGATAAATCAGGAAATGTAACAACACTGGAAGAGAATTTCTCGATCAGCGTAAATGCACCTGTCTATACAGACATCGAAAAAGTAAAGGATGTACAGAAAAAGGATTACAGTAAGATGATCATAGAGATCGTTGTCGCTGTGGTTGTTGCAGCACTCATTGTTATCTGGATCATTCGCAGAAGAAAGAGGAAGAAAGAGATATTGGAGGAGTTCTAAATGGGTTGGATCAATCATTTATGTTTGATGAATATGAAAAGACGAAAAACCAGAACCTTTCTAACCATACTTGGAGTTGTGATCGGTGTGATCTCTGTTGTGACCCTGCTTGCAGTCGGTATCGGCGTAAGACAGGAAATGATCAATACCATGGTGGATAGTGAAAGTATTTGCCAGATTCGGGTGACCGGAGCAACCGGCGGCAAGCACAAAGACCGGATGATCATGGATCAGACCGTGAAAACTTTTCAGGAGCTTGAATATGTCAGTTCCGTATATCCGACCTATGAGGTGTATGTGACCATCACAAATGGCAAATATTCTTATGACGGTATGATCACAGGTATTCCACAGTCGGAGCTTGCGAAGCTTGATTATACAAAAACGTCAAAGCAGACAACATCGAGTGTGAAGCCAGTGCTTGTTATTGGAGATAAGGTGACATCTTTATTCTATAATCCGGAAACGGAGCAGGCATATGATGTGACAGAAAAAAATAAAGCAGAGACATGGATCGGAAAAAAAGTGGATCTGTCCTTCTGGGATTCACAGGAGATGACTTCGATGAAGATAGAAGTTGGGGCGGTTATTGACAGCGGCGATGATACCTATAACAGGAACTCGCAGAGTATTTACTGTGATCTGGATGCGTTAAAGAGTTTTTTAGGCAGAGTATCCAACGGGGGAACGCTGCCTGGACAGCCGCTTGATGCAAATGGAAATCCGTACAAGGATTTCGTATATTCCGGAGCGGTTGTGACTGTTGATAATATCGATCATGTCGATTCTACCGTGAAGAAGCTTCAGGATATGGGGTATACGACAGAAAATGAGAAAGAGTATCTGGATACGATACAGAAATATCTGAAGATGGTACAGCTTTTGCTGGGCGGTATCGGAGCGATCGCACTGATCGTAGCCGTGATCGGAATCAGCAATACCATGACAACATCGGTATTTGACCGGATCAATGAGATCGGTGTATTAAAGGTTCTCGGATGCGATCCGGATGAGCTGCAGCTCCTGTTCCTTACAGAGGCAGGAATCATCGGAGCAGCAGGCGGTATCATAGGAGTGCTTTTATCTTATGGGTTTAAGGGTATCGTAGATAAGATCGCTATTAAAATGTTCGATTTGGCAAAGGGAACGCAGATTGCAATGATCCCATGGGAGCTTGCACTCGGAGCCGTTGTCGGAGCGATTCTGCTTGCGATATGTGCCGGATATTTTCCTGCGAGATTTGCATCGAAACTGCAGCCGTTAGATGCTGTCAGAAACAGATAGAAAAAAAGGAAAAAAACGGAACAGTATTTTGTTGACTTTACTGTATCCATGCGGTATATTATAATCGTCCGCGGGGCAGTGAGATAAACATTTACTATATTTAGGAGGAATTATTAATATGTTCGATAAGGTAAAAGCTATTTTCGAAGAGCAGTTAGGAGTATCACAGGATGAGATGCAGCTCGATACTAACTTCAAAGATGATTTAGGAGTAGATTCATTAGATTTATATGAGATAGTAATGAAGATGGAAGATGAATTCGACGTTGAGATCCCTGCTGAGGAGCTTGAAGACGTTGCTACATTCGAAGACGTACTTAACTATCTTAAGAGCAAAGGTGTAGAAGAATAATTCACATCAGAAGCAGACAAGAGGCAGCGAAGATGTCTACATACCAGATTTGCCCGGCGCAGGTTGGTGGATGACAGACTGGCTGCTTCTTTTAGTATAGAGGAACAGACGATGGCGACAGTCAAAGAGTGAATGATGTTCGGTCGTTGTCAGTAAATATAAAGAATAGACAGGTGAGAAAATGGGTAAAACAGCAGTTATTTTCCCTGGCCAGGGCGCACAGTATGTAGGTATGGCTAAGGATTTCTATGACAGTTTTGAAGACAGCAAGGCAGTGATCGATACAGCAGACAGTGTACTTGACATTGATCTGAAAAAGATCTGCTTTGAGGAAAATGAAGATATCAACAAGACAGAATATACACAGCCTGCTATGGTAGCAGCAGAGCTTGCTATCTATGAGCATGTAAAGAATGCAGGTTTGAAGGCAGATGTATTCGCAGGTCTGTCACTTGGTGAGTACAGCGCACTTACAGCTTGTGGAGCTATGAAGCTTCCGGATGCGATCCGTACCGTAAGACAGCGTGGTATCCTGATGCAGAATGAAGTTCCGCTTGGTCAGGGTGCGATGGCAGCCGTAATCGCTACAGATGCAGATGTGATCGCAAAGGTCTGTGAGGAGACTCCGGGCAATGTTCAGATCGCAAATTATAACTGTCCCGGACAGATCGTTATTTCCGGTGAGACAGAGGCTCTCGACAAGGCATGTGAAGCCCTTCAGGCAGCAGGTGCCAAGAGAGTGATCAAGTTAAATGTCAGCGGTCCATTCCATTCCAAGATGCTGGAGCCGGCCGGTGAAAAGTTATATGCATACTTAAGAGATGTAGAGATCGCAGAAGATTTCCTTCCATATGTATGTAATGCTGATGCATGTTATGTAACAGATGCGTCACAGGTTAAGACTTTACTGATGCGTCAGGTATATTCATCTGTCAGATGGCAGCAGAGTATCGAAGCTATGATCGCAGATGGCGTAGATACATTTGTAGAGGTTGGACCTGGAAAGACTCTGTCCGGCTTCATGAGAAAGATCAACAAGGAAATGAAATGCATCAACATCGCAACGGTTGATGATCTGAAGAAATTGGAGGAACTGAATGCTTAAGGATAAGGTAGCAGTCGTAACAGGTGCCGGACGTGGTATCGGCAGAGCCATTGCAAAGACATTTGCAGGATATGGCGCAAAGGTAGTTGTCAATTATAATGGCTCTGAGGAGCGTGCAAACAGTCTCGTAGCAGAGATCAAGGAAGCTGGCGGAGAAGCAGTTGCTTATAAGGCCAATGTAGCTGATTTTGCAGAAGCGGAGGGACTTATCAAGTTCGCACTGGAGCAGTATGGCAGAGTTGATATCCTCGTAAATAATGCCGGTATTACAAGAGATAATATCATGCTCGGCATGAAGGAAGAAGACTTCGATCAGGTTATCAATATCAACCTGAAGGGTGCATTTAACTGTATCAAGCATGTGTACAGACCGATGATGAAGCAGAAGTACGGCAGGATCATCAACATGTCATCCGTAGTCGGCATCGAGGGAAATGCAGGACAGATCAACTATGCTGCATCCAAAGCCGGAATCATCGGCATGACAAAGTCTGTAGCAAAGGAGCTTGGCAGCCGTGGCGTAACAGCAAATGCGATCGCACCGGGATTCATCAAGACAGATATGACAGATGCAATGTCAGATAAGATGAAGGATGCGATGCTTGACCACATCACAGTTAAGAGACTGGGTGAGGTGTCAGATATCGCTGAGACAGCAGCATTCCTTGCATCCGACAAGGCATCTTACATTACAGGACAGGTTATCCGTGTAGACGGTGGCATGAGTCTGTAAGATAGAATAGAATATAGCTTAAAGCAAGAAAATCCAGATATGGCAGAGATGCTGTATCTGGATTTTTTTATAGGTAAAATTTAACTAAATACACAAAAAATAAGAAAAATTCTGTGGACTATTGACAGCCGTTTTTTTTTTTTTATAATATTTATGTTTTTTTACAGGCATCGGGGAAGTTTGCATAAGTAGAGTTAAAAAGCAATGTAACTTAAGAAAAACATAGTGTAAAGGAAAAGGAGATCAAAAAAATGAAAACAAAGCAAATGAAAAAACGGTTAATGAGTTTATTTCTGGCACTGGTAATTGCGGTATGCTGTGTCGGAACAATGACACCTGCCATGAAGACAGAAGCAGCATCATTAAAGAGTGTGGCAAAGAAGGTTACATTTGGTGAATATAACAATGTAACGTTAAATGGCACAAAGGAAACTGTATTAAAGGTCGTATTAAAGTCAAAAGGTAAATTTTATCTTACAGCATCACCGGCGAATTGTTTAAAAGCGGAACCGGGAGTAGTAGAGGCAGAACTTTATAATTCCAATATGTCGTTACTTGGATCGTATGAAGAGTGTGTCCTTTATGAAATTTCAAGTGATAAGTTTAGAACTGATGAACTGAAAGCCGGTACATACTATATCCGTATTTATACAACAGCAGACGAGGATGTACAGACAGCCGCATATTTTACAAGATTCGAGCCAACAAAGAAGCCAAGTATTGATATCTGCATTACATTAAAAAGGAAAAAATCAATTCAGTTAGGTGCGCTCTTCAATAATTGTTCCAAGCAGAAGCTGGCTTGGCAGTCTTCTAAGAAAAAGGTTGCAACTGTTACATCTAAGGGCAAGGTAACAGCAAAGAAGAAAGGTACCGCGATCATTTCTATCTTCACACCGAATGGTGAGGAATCCCGGATCAAAGTTATAGTAAAGTAAAGACTATGACTTAATAGTTATGAAGACCTTGGAGATAGTCACTAAAAATTATTACAATATAAGTAGGAGAGATGCTTATGAATAAAATGAAAAAAATTCTGGCAGTGCTGTGCATTGCCATAGCAGTTGTTATGTGTCTTCCGAATCTAAAATTCCTGTCGAGGGCTGATGTTTGTGATTATGAAGAAGATGTAAAAGTTGAATATGGAGGAAGTGTAACCTTAACCCCGGATCTGAATCGTTTACCATCAGATTTTAAAGATGGTAAGATTGAATGGTCATCATATGAACATGATATGGTTATAAATGGAAATACATGTACAGTGAAGAATATAACAAAGAGATGCTATATTTTTGCAAACATTTATAATAAAAATAAGACAGCTTTGAAAGTATATTGCTTTAATGTTTCTGTAGAAAATGGGCTTACACTTTCGATAGTTGGAGATCGTGAACGTAAGGTGGCTTATGGCGAGACAACAGCATTAGCCGTAAAAGCAAGCTGCAAAAAAGGAAAGCTTACATATAAATGGTCAAAAAGAGAATCTGGTTCTGATGAAGTGGAGTTATTATCAACAGGTAATAAGATTACAACTGATAAGATCATAGGAAAAGCAAACTATTACTGTACTGTATCGGATGAATATGGAAATGCCATTTTTGAGGCGTTTGCAGTTAGCGTTGATAATAGGTTGTCTGTAAAGGCAGTTGGAGATACTAAGATTATTGCAGATTCTAATGAAAAATTGACTTTGAAAGTAAAGGCAAGTTGTAAAACAGGTAAGTTAACATATAGATGGGAAAAATCGGAATATACTGTAGGCGGTATTAGTACGAAAGAAGTCGGAACTGGAGCGTCCATAACCTGTAAAGCACCAAAGAATACCTCTGACCAGATCATATATCAGATTTATAAATGTACTGTTACAGATAAATATGGAAATGAAGAGAGTGTAGAATTCCATGTTTATGTGGTAGGAAAGCAGGGTAAAAAGAAGCTTGATTCAAATAAGATTTATATCATAGGCGGGGATGCCAGTCTTAATATGAAGAAGCTTGTAGAAAAGAAATATCCGGAATATAAGAAGAAGGTGGAGTATATCAGTCTGAATACGGGTAACTCAAGTTCGGAATATTATGCAACGGTGATGGCTATGCTCAAAAATAATCCAAATGTTACGATCATGGTTGCAATGGATGCTTCTGTAACAGATAAGTTCCTGTCCACCGGAGTATTTACAGATATGGATAAGCTGGGACTGACCGAGGCGTACAGCCGGTCTTATCCTTATACCAGAAAAGCAGGAACCTATAAAGGAAAACTTACAGTGGTTGCTCCATATGTAGCACCGGGAACCTTTATGTATGATCCGGACATTGCAAAGAAAGTCCTTGGAACTTCTGATCCGGATAAGGTGCAGAAGATGATCAGTACAGCAGATGGTTATCTGAAGGTTGCGGCGAAGATGAAGAAAGCCGGTTATTACATGACATCAGGTGCATCACAATGCTATGAAGAAGGAACTGTTAAAATCCAACATGGAATGCTGCATCAGATGGCAGGGGATCAGTATGCTTGGTTTAATAGTGATGATTGGGATGATAATAAGACCTATATGTTATCTGCAGCAGACAAGAAGATTGCAAAGAAGATAGCAGCCGGAACAGATGACAACGGATATGATACAGGAAGAGATATGTGGACAACGGAATGGGTGAACGATATGAATTCCGGCAAGGTGTTCGGCTGGTTCTCCTGCTCATGGGCAGCACAATATTCTATAGTATTTGACAAGCCGATGGCAGTGTGCCAGGGACCAATCTCCTATTGCTGGGGCGGAACCTATTTCGCGGTAAAGAGTGGCAAGAAGGATGAGACTGCAGCACAGTTCTTAAAATTAGTATGCTGTGATCCGGATGTGATGAGTACCTTTGATGCCTTTGATACCTTTTGCTTTCCGAACAATACAGTTGCGATGAAGAATCTGATCAAGAAGGGAAAGAATCCGAAAGATCTTAATGGAAAGCAGGTCGCTATGAAGGGCAAACAGAATCTGTATGAAGCACTTGACAAGATGGCAAGAAGCATCAATGGTGATTCTTATAAGATCTCAAAACCGAAGGTATCCCTTACCAGCAACGGTATCGTAAAGGGTTCTGACGGAAAGTATTACTATGTCAGGAAAGGCCTAATCCAGTCAGCAGAGACAGGCTTCTTCAAGGTAGGCAAAAAGACATATTACATCAAGAAGGGTGTCATGCAGAATAAGAAGACTGGATTTGTAAAGTATGGCAAGAAGAACTACTATGTAAAGAAGGGCGTTTGCAGTACAAAGAATGAATTCGTAAAGGTAGGCAAGAAGACTTATTATCTGAATAAGGGCGTGAAGAATACCAAGACCGGATTTGTAAAGGTCGGCAAGGCAACTTATTATGTAAAGAACGGTCTGAAGACAAGCAAGACCGCATTCATCAAGAATGGTAAGAAAGAATGTTATGTTAAGAAAGGTGTATGGAAGAAATCCTACACCGGCAATGTCACCTATAAAGGACATGAGTATTATGTCAAGAAGGGTGTAAAAGTGAAAAAAATAAGATAGTTATTCACAAAATATTATCAAAACAAGATCCGGATATGGCAGAGATGCTGTATCTGGATTTTTTTATAGGTAAAATTTAACTAAATA
>ERZ1026776.37-NODE-37-length-90913-cov-107.541879_pt1 | contig 90913 bp, 75 predicted proteins | sample MGYA00380125_ERZ1026776 | MGnify/ENA primary metagenome ERZ1026776 (study PRJEB33269, sample SAMEA4719761) | human gut metagenome | biome: human-associated habitat; feature: organic feature; material: feces | place: Cameroon | collected 2013-10 ...
CAACAATCAACATTCAACATTACTTATACGTTTGCTTGTGTGCAAATACGTCATACCCCATTATCAGGTGGTTATTGCGGTGAGGTCCCACCTCTTCCCATTCCGAACAGAGAAGTTAAGCTCACTTGCGCCGATGGTACTGCAATGCAATGCGGGAGAGTAGGTAGCCGCCTCCTTTCAATTTCAGAAGCCTCGATTACGAAAGTAGTCGGGGCTTTTTTGTTTTCACGCAGATTGTTTTTTTTAGTCACGCAGATTTCGCAGATGACGCAGATTTTTCTTTGCTGCTTTTTCTTTTTCCCACAGATTTCACAGATGCACACAGATTTTTGACCTGTTCGGTCTGGGATTTCACAGATGGACGCAGATCTTTTACCTTTTTACTTTTTACCTTTAAATCCTTTTTTACTTTTTTACCTTTTTACCCTTTTACCTTTATCAAGTGTATAAAATGTTGCTAAATTGTGGATTTTACATTTATAAAATCGGCAAAATTACGTACTAAAATGTTTCTTTCCACTAAAAAGTTACAAAAAATACCCCCCCCATATTTACTTTTTTTATTATCTTTGCCACCAGAAAATGCGAATTATCATGTATTACGGTTAATTATTATAATTACCTATTTATATAAACAAAAATAGAAAACTAAACTCTTTAATAGATGGTGAAACGATTAATTTTAGCTTCAGTGTTACTCATATTTGTATCACTAGCTAGTTATGCGCAAAACACGGGAGTGAAGTCCAACCTCTTATATTGGGCTACTACAACTCCTAATCTCGGTATCGAGACTGCCTTAGGCAAGAAGCATACCGCTCAGGTATTCTTTGGCTTCAATCCTTGGAAACAGTCCGGTGGCGATCAGTCAAGCCTTCGTCATTGGCTTTTGCAACCAGAATACCGTTACTGGTTCTGCCAGAGTTTCAATGGCTGGTTCTTGGGTGTTCATGCCATGGGCGGACAGTTTAATGCAGGAGGAGTGAAGTTACCCCTTGGCATTTTCAAATCTCTACGCGACCATCGTTACGAAGGATGGTATGTAGGTGGTGGTGTGACCGCTGGTTATCAATGGCCTCTTTCCAAGCACTGGAACCTGGAAACCTCTGTAGGTTTCGGATATGACTATATCCAGTTCGACAAGTTCAAGTGCGGTGCCTGTGGCGAGAAGGAGAAGTCATCTCATGACAACTATGTGGGTCCTACCAAGGCAGCCATTTCCCTTATTTATATGTTGTAACTCATTAAACATAATCTATGAGTATGAAAGATTTTAAGAACTACATATTATTATTCAGCTCTCTTTTGATGGCTATGCCTCTTGCAGCCCAGGATTGCAAGAGTCTCAAGTTGGCTGCCGATAAGATAAAGGTATCTAATGTTCAGATGTCTCATCTCAATGACCAGATTACGGTTGCGATGGATCTGAATCTCGATTCCCTGGATCTCCCTACCAACAACCAGCTTGTATATACTCCGATGATCAAGCATAAGGGTGAGCTGCTCAAGATGCCGGAGATTGTTATCAACGGCAGAAGACAGCAGATTATGTATGACCGTGGAGTAGGAAAGAAACAGTTGCAGCTTTCACCTGAAGCATTGGTGGTGAAGCGAAACAATAAGAAGCAGCAGACTGTGAAGTATCTTGCCTCTGTTCCTCTTTCTTCTAAGGAAAGAAACTACGATCTCGATATTCACGAAGACCTCTGCGGTTGTGGTGATCTGCAGGATGGCAATGATTTCACAGTCACTCGCCGTCGCCAGCCGGTTGCTTCTTTCGTCCGTCCGGAGGTAGAGGCAATCAAGGTCCGTCATCTGGATAAGCGTGCTTATATCGATTTCCCGGTAGACCGCATAGAGCTGCATCCTGATTACCGCCGTAATCCGGAACAGTTGGATAGCATTATCCGTACCATCAATGCATTGAAGGAAGACAGGAACCTCGAGGTGAGTGGCATCAACATTCATGGTTATGCATCACCTGAGAGTCCTTACACCCACAATGATTATCTGGCAAAGAACCGTGCCAAGACGCTGACCGAATATGTCCGCCGGATGGTGAAGTTGCCAAACAATCTCTTTACGGTTTCTTCTACACCTGAGGATTGGGATGGACTGATAGCTTATATTAAAGGTAGCAACCTGGAGCATAAGGATGCCATTCTGGCGATTATTGCAGACAAGAGTCTGAATCCTGATGCCCGCGAGTTGAAGATTAAGAAGCAGTATCCTTCAGAGTATCGCTTTATGCTCGACACCTGGTATCCGGCACTCCGCCATTCCGACTACCACATTACTTATAAGGTGAAACCTTTCGATGTGGAAGAGGCAAAGGAGATTATCAAGACCAAGCCACAGCAGTTGAGCCAGGAGGAAATGTTCCTGGTAGCCCAGACTTACGAACCTGGCAGCAAGGAGTTTAATGACGTAATGGAAGTAGCTGTCCGCATGTTCCCTGAGAACGAGACAGCGAATCTGAATGCAGCCATTACCCGTTTGAATGCCGGTGATGCAGATGGTGCGAAACAATATCTCGATAAGGCAGGAACCACTCCGAATGCCCAGAATGCCCGAGGTGTTTATGAGATACTGAAGGGCAACGAGAAGCAAGCTCGTTATTATCTGGAGCAGGCTGCCAAGGCTGGTATTGCTTCTGCAAAAGAAAATTTACAGAATCTATAAAGTTATCCATACTGTCTGTTTAGGATAATATAGCTATTCCTTAGAGCCAGGGCGCTGCCCTGGCTTGGGACAGGCTCCTGAATCAGGCAAAACTTTTCTAAGTACAACTTCAGAAAATGACTCAAATATAACGTGTTAGATGAATTGTAAACCAAATATATAAAAATGTAACATAATTTGTTTTTTAAGAGCGGTTATAAGTAAAGATATAAAATATTAATAACAATAATAAAAACTTACAAGATGAAGAAAACTTTATTATTTTCCGTTGCATTAGCGGGGCTGATGCTCGGTTCTTGTTCTAGTAGTGATGATCTGAATGGTGGAGGTAACAACACAGGTTCTAATCAGAGTGGAAGTGGTTATATCTCGCTTTCATTGAATTTGCCTACACGTAGTGGTTCTATGAGTCGTGCTGTAAACGACCAGTTTGATGATGGACTTGCTGACGAGTATGCTGTAAAGAATGGTACTTTGATTCTGTTCGAGGGTGCTGACGAAGCTAATGCAAAATTTGCTGGAGCATACACATTAAAGAATTTGAGTATGAACTTGGTTGGAACTACTACTGATAATATTACTACCACTACCAAAATTACCCAAAAGATTAATAGTGGATTAGCAGATGGCACTAAGAATTTCTATGCAATTGTTGTATTGAATAACAATGGAACCCTTACAGTTAATGAAACTGATGCTACACTGAAAGTAAATGGTGAAGATTTTCCATCAACTAAGAAAATTTCAGATTTGCAAAACTTGGAATTGACCAAGGATGCTTCTGCCTTTAAAACAACTGGTTTCTTGATGATGAATGCTCCTTTGTCAAGTGTTAAAGGTGGCGAATCTGCGCCAACTGGTGCAACCATCAGTGTTGCTTCTAAGATAGATAAGGATCATATCTATGCTACAGAGGCTTTGGCTAAGGCTAATTCTTCTGCAACTATTTATGTAGAGCGTGCTTTAGCCAAGGTAGATGTTACGGCTACTAGTACTACAGGTAATTTGACCGATAGTCCATCTGTACCATATACTATTAAGGGTTGGATATTGGATAATACGAATAAGAAGACCTATTATTTGAGGAATACTTCCGATTATTCAGGCTGGCTTTCACTTGCAACTAATGATGTATCTCCGGATAAACCAGCTAAGCCTTATCGCTTTGTTGGTGATACTCCTATGGAGAGTGGTCTATCATTGTATCGTACCTATTGGGCGAAAGACCCTAACTATAGTTCTACTCCATCTCCTCTGTCAACAGATTTCAGTACGATAGGTAATGAAGCCCCTGCAGTTTTGAAGGGGCTAAATGAGCATGATTATTGCTTGGAAAATACTTTCGATGTTCCTAACCAGAATCAAAATGTAACAACACGTGTTATCGTTGCTGCTCAGCTTCAAGATGATGGCAAAACTTTCTATATCGTTAATGATGACGAGGCTCACCTTCTCACTTCAGATGGTATGAAGAAAGCTGTCAAGGCTGCTTTCTTGAGTAATACTGATGTACAGGCTTGGCTTACAACGAAACTGATTTCTAGTGGGTCATTAAATGAAGATGATTTGGAGGTTGCCGACATTACAAATGCGGGTAACAATACTCCGACAATTACATTCAAGTCTACCAGTTCAAGCAAATTTACAGGTAGTACTCTTCCTACATTTACCTCAGATATTGATAATATTGTAAAATCCATCAAAGTAGCTACCTACGCAAGTGGTATTTCATATTATCCTGTAAGAATCAAGCATTTTGGTGATGATTTGACACCTTGGAAGAAGTCAGAGACTCCAAAACCTACTGTAAGCGGCGGTGCCTATCCTTCAACTAACCAGGCAGGAAACTATCTTGGACGTTATGGTGTACTTCGTAACAACTGGTATACTGTTAATGTAGAGGGTATCAAGAAGATTGGTTCTCCTGTTGTTCCTGAGGTTACTGGTGATCCTGATGATGAAATGGCAGCTTACATCTCTGTCAAGATCAACGTCCTTTCTTGGGCTAAGCGTACACAGGGTGCAACTCTCGGTGAGTAATTTGAAAACGATAAATATAGAAAACTATAATTGATTAGCGATATGATAGCGCAGAAGATAAACAAATGGTTGAAGGGTGTCATGGCAGCTGCCATGACCCTGACCGTCGCGACCTCATGCCACGATATGTGGCACCAGGATTACAGCGATTGTCCTAATGGTGTATATGTGAAGTTTAAGTATGATTATAACTTGCAGCGTGCCGACATGTTCAATGACCATGTCGGACAGGTAACGCTGTATGTATTCGACGAGAACGGAAACTATATAACCCAACAGACCGAGACGAATTCTGCGCTATCATCGCCTCTCAAAGATCCAAATTATGTGATGCACGTCGAGAACCTACAGCCAGGCAAATATCAGTTCCTTGCCCTTGCCGGACAGAATGCATACGCCGACCAGTTAACTTCAGGCCGTGCCAAGTTCGTTCGTACCGCTCCATCGGCTACAGAAGATAAGATGCAGAAACTGGAAGTGAATCTCGACCATGAAAACAAAGGTGAGTATGATGAGGTTGTCAATAACAGCCTCCCTCTTGATACCCTCTGGCATGGTAAACTGCTGGAGGCAGTAGAGGTATCATCCTCAAAACCTTCTTATGCAACCATCTCTCTGGTGCGTGATACCAAGAAGATCAATGTGGCGCTGCGTGACCTAGACTCTCCACAAGATATGGATGTCAATGACTACACGATGACCATCGAAGACCACAATGCCCGCATCCTTTGGGATAACTCTCTCGATGAGAGCCGTAAACTTATTTATACCCCTCATGCTACATGGAATACTTTGGACGAAAACGAGCAGGGTAAGATTGCTCATGCCGATTTCATGACCTCCCGTATTCTGAAGCACGATGACATCAATCAGGATGGTCGTCTCCTCATCAAGAGTAAGGAGACAGGAAATACGGTAGTCAATGTAGACCTACCAGACCTCTTGAGTCGTCTTCGTACCAGCGAGGAGTACAGTTACAGTGCACAGGAATTCCTAGACCGTGCCTACGATTACAAACTTCAGTTCTTTATTCAGGGTGGCAAGCTCAAGTATTGCTACATCATCATCAGTGTGAATGTATTGAGTTGGAGTAAGCGCATCCAGTTCGAAGAACTCGGAAAATAAGTTCTACCAGGCTTCATAGTAAGTCTATATAAATAAAGATAGTGTATGTTTAAGATGAAAACGATAATCCGCTCATTGCTAGCCCTTTTGCTGGTGATGCCGTTCGCATCCTGTGCGAGCGACACTACTAGCGATTTGCCTGCAGAGAATGACAATAGCAAGGTGTTTTTGTCAGTTTCAATAAACGTAGCTGGTGAGGACTCTAAAACAACAAGAGCAGATGATGATAAAACTTTTGAACCAACACCTTTTGGAGGAGAAAAGGGCAATGGTGATCATAAAGGAGAAACATATGAGCGAGCAGTAAGTAATATGTCTATGCTGTTCTTTCATTCAGACAAGACAGATTTGACAGATGGCGAAACTACCATAGATCGTGTAATCTATTTCCCAACTGTAACTCCTGATGGCAAACGTACCATAGCAGTTGAGGTTGATCCGAAGTTTTTGAAAGATACCAATCTTCGTTTCCTGGTCATCGCTAATGTTGGGGACTTATCAGATTATCGTGGCCGTAAGTTATCCGAAGTGCGAGACCAGTTGATTACTGATGTTTTTAATCGAACCGATGATGCTACGTTTACAAAAAAAGGAGAATTAAGCGGCTTTTCAGCTTTCGTGATGTCTTCACGTGGACAGAGTTCTTTAACTGAGAAAACCGGTAGTGGAACAAAAGATGATCCTTATCTTTTCAATCACAAGATTGAGCGTCTGGCAGCAAGAATAGATATTATGCCCCATGTTCAGCGTTATAAGTTAAATGACAAGACACATCTGTGCAAATATTGCTATAATGTTACTCAGACGGCAGGAACCGATATAATCGGTGGCTTTGTACTAGAGTACGTTCGTCCTTATAATGTGTTGACCTCTAAGGAATATGTCTTCCGACGCACAGCTACGGATGCATCGTTGGCTAATTTAAAGTATCTGGGGCTGGAAGAAGCTGATGGCAACAAGCAAAACACTAATTATGTTGTAGATCCAACATCTCAAGATAAGCGCTTGGCTAGTTTTAATTATCCTAAAAATACTAACGAGAATTGGGCAAAAGCTTCTTATGAATCTTTTTATCAGACTCGTGATGCTGGAAAGACCCATTCTCATTCAGACGGTTCAAGGGCTGGTGATTCAAATCCGTATGATCCAGAGACCGCCTATTATATCCTGGATTACATAAAAGAGAATACCTCTTTTGATAATAATGAGCAATATGCTACAGGTCTTGTCTTTAAGGGTAAATATTATGAGGCAGAAGACTGGGATGCAGTAAATGCGGTACCGAAGACTGATCATGAATCGAAAGGAAAAGACAAGGCTTACACCTATGTCATTCGCCATAGCGACCCTACGGGTAATGGTACAACTAATGATAAAATGCATTATGGTATTGTCCGCAATAACATCTATCGCGTTCGTATCGATAAAATTACCGGTAAGGGACTGAAGATTACCCTCAATGTAAGAAAATGGGCAACCTATACTCATGAAGAGACCACAATGTAGAGATAAACAGAAAGTATAGTTTCAAATTAAACTTTCAGAGAAAATGAAAACGATTAAAACGATACATACGGCATTGATTCTGATGGTGCTAGCCTTTTTATCGGCTTGCTCCACAGATAGTGCTGACCCTATATTGGGAGGCAGTGGAGGCGATAACTTTGGCGACAAGGTTACCGTCCACATGACTCTTTCTACAGCATCTTCTTCCGAAACCAGAGCTACGTTGTCATGGGAAAATGGCATAGATGCGGAAAACATGAAAAGCTGGGTAGTAGCCTTTGTAAAAGACGGCAAGGTTGTTTCTTATGCAGAGAATACGGATGTATCGGCAGATAAACGAATTCAGGATGATGTCATTATCAAGAATCTTGATAAGGGTGAAACCTATCAGGTTTATTCCTTCGCCAATCTTACAGCTGAAGAATTGGGCATTTCCAAAGATGCAGCCGTCAGTTTCGACAGCAAGAACTGGAAGATGGATGGCAATGGCTTCGATGTGAATGCTGCAGACTGTAAAGGCATTCCAATGAGCAATAAGCAGGAAGTAACGATAGATGCTTCAGGTAATCCAACCAAAAAAGATCTTTGGGTAGTAAGAATGATGGCAAAGGTTACATTAAAGTTTAAGAATCCAAGTAAAACGGATTTGGTAATCAATGATATTACTATCAGCGATATTACAAAGAACAGTAATAAGAATGGAGATAAGGAGAATATCAAACTGCTGCCAAATCATACCGATGCAGATAAGGATCAGGTGGAATGTTCTCCAAATCTGGTAGAGCAGGCAGCAACAGATAGTTATACATATACGTTGCCTTCATCAAAGACGATTGCAGCGAATACAGATTATACAAAAGAGAATGAAGTTTCATTCTATGTGAATGAAAGCAAGGCGGGCAATACTTCCAAGTATTTCATCATCAACCTGAATACATCAGCAGGAGTCAAGCGTTACGCCCTGTTCCAGGATTGGACAACGATAGCTCGCAACGACCATCACATTCTTCCAATCTCATTAGATGATTACAAGTTGAAGTTTGATGTTCAGTCCTTCTCTGCCATCGGTCTCTATCCATCCATAACAGACAACGGAACCACACTTTCCTACACCTGTTATTACCCGGAAGAGGAATTCCATATCCAGCCAAAGGTAGTAAAGGCAAGTGATGATACAGAGGTAACTGGTATCGATAATACCAAAGTAAAGTGGGAGTTAATCAAAGAAGGTATGGCTGATGCCACAGCTGCCGAAGATAATGCCAAGAAGGTGTTTAAAAAACTTCCTAAATGGGATGCTACCACCGGTTATTTTGAAGGAACCTTCAATGATGATGCTGCCGACAAGCAGCAGGCACTCTATAAGGTTTCAGTCCCTGTACCGGGCGAAACGGACAAGTATCTTACATGCAAGATACTTTTCACCAAGGATTTAAGCAGCTTTGCTGCTCGTAAACATTATACACGTAAATACTATCGCTATGAATAAGATTAAAAACATATATCGTTCTCTCATCCTCCTCCTTTCATTGGTTCTGATGCCAGTGGAAGGATGGGCTAGTGATGGCTACTTTGCAGGTACAACACCTATCGTGATAAAACTGAGTGATTATATTGGGCATTACGATTATGCATGCTTCTATTTTGACAGGAATGGCTCTAAACTTGATATCTCTGGGTGGAATATAAAAAATGACCGTTCGTTGAATCATGAAATAACGGGTTATGATTGGGCTGGACATGCGAAAGATAATAATTATGTATTTTATAACAAAGCGAAAGTTTCTTGCTCCCTTTTTGCTGAACTTTTTCAGTATCAAGTAAACTCTAATAGTGAGAATCTCCACCAAACAAAACTTGTTCTTCTCCTTTCTAACGATGCCGAACTCTTAAACCAGAAAGAGAATCTTGCTGGTGTCACAAAGATGGAGTTCGATCTTTATACAGAAGATGGCTTGAAGTCTTCTGCGGTTACGCATGGCAGTAACTCTGCTGATTTTTCAAAAGCAGATAGCACTTGTATTATCCCTACAGCTGCGACATCTATCAGCATAACCTTGTCTGATTTCAAAGCCAAGTATTTGCGTTGGCAGTTGTTTAATTCAGAGACTGCTACCACTCCTGTTGCTCCCATAACAGATATATTGAGTAATTCTTCATCAGTAGAAAAAGGTTCTGATTTGGTTTACTTTAATACAACCAATATTGCCAATGAAGCAGCCCGTACTGTGACCTTTGATTTCAAGAAACTTCCGTCAGGAGCAGATGTCGAGAAATATGTCTTGAAGTGTACCTGGGCAAAAAACAATGATGATGCCAAGTTGGTAACATGTAATGGAACAAATTATATTATTCAGGAGCCAACTCTTAATGGTGAATATACCTTTAAGTTTGTAAAGCAGGAAACTGTAGATGCAACTTCTCTGGTGCTTTCTGCCGATAATGTTGACGCTGCTCATACTCATCAGGTAGATGCAATTTATACTGATGGGAAACTTGAGGTAAGTCTGAAAGATGTAGTTCCTGATATCCTTTCTGATTTTGGCGTTGCTGATAAGAAAGATGTCAGTGACTTCTATATGCGTTGGGTATTGGCAGATAAGGATGGCAAAATCCTGAGTGCTACTTCAAGTAATAGTGCTTTGGCTTTGCGCAAAACTTCAGATGGTAAAGAATACTATACTTTATTGTCAAAAAGGGGTTCTTCTTTGTTGCCTACTGGTTTGAATGTAACTTTCGGGTTGCCTTCCAGTTATTCATGGTCTTCAGACATGCAGGTATATTGCTTGTTGACTAATGATCTCACTGGTCATAAAGCGCAATATGGTGTTATTACAAAAGAACCATCAGCTTTCAAGAGCAAGATAAATGTAAATCTCTACTCGCCAGCAGATCTCCCATTCAAACATTACGAGGGTATTGCCAACAAGAAGGGAGACTGGGATAAGGTGAATGGCCATACCTATCAGAAGACTCATGAATGGGAGTATTATTACTATGTAGATGCAACTGATACCCAGGTTAGGTTAGATTTGCCATTCCAGTATTATGAAGGAGAATCAGGTAATAATCTTGAACCTCGTGGTTATTTCCGCTGGTATGATTATGATACAGATGCAGAGTCTGCCCATCTTAAAACTTGCGGTGATGCAACAGAAACCAAATTATACAAGAAGGGAAATCGGGGATTGTTCGCAAATAATATCGGCGCAAATCCTACTAGCAAACTGATAGGTGTATATTACAAAACTTCCCATGTTACGGATTCATGGGCAGGGGAGACTATTGCCTGTGATGTAAGTAGATATGTTGACGGCATGGATGCGTCAAGGACTTATCTGCTCCATGAACCAACTTTGTCTATTCGTTACATCTTCCATATTCTTCCTAAGAAGAAGTTGGCTGACGATATTAAGGCAGCGTTGTGCAATTATGATGATGGAAATTATACTTATGAAGACAATAAAAAGGTCACATTCGGTTTTAAAGATGATAATTCTGTCACAACTTTGCGTTTACAGTTGGATGATATTTCTCGATACTCATTTTATCCGATGACATCTGATGGTCTTAAGAAGGTAGTATATAATAATGATATAACTGATGCCGATTTTGATATGTCAAAATATGTGTCTGTTCCAACGTATGAAAGCTTAGAATGGCGTGTTTATGACATTACAAAAACAAAATATTGCAAATTGTCAGGTGTGGGTCGTTTCCTTGATTTAACGGTCAAGAAACTGAATGAAGCCAGTTGGCTTAATTTAGACGGCTCGTCTGTTGCTGCTGCCGATAAGCCTGTTATTGGTAAGGGTATTCCTGTTTATGTGGTTGCTTATTTGAAGCAAGGAGTACAAATGTGCCCTGTTGCCAACTTTGATGTGCGTTTTATGGACTTCCATCCTATGACTCACAAACAGATAACAGATGAAGGCTATCATAACAGAACCATATCCTATCTTGATGAACATTACTCTTTGGCTACCAAGCCAATTTCGTTTGATGATGACGATGATGAGCAAACTTTGGCTAAGCCAACATCTCCTGATGATAACCAGGACCGTTTGCCATCAAGATGGGATCGCCGTGCTTATAGCTTTGTTTATCGTGATTTGATTGACTATGATGCAGCTGTTACTGGTTATACTGGTATCGGTCATTCACCGCTCCATGGAGATTATGGCTTGTATAAGTCTGCCAATCTTTCTGGTATTTCAGGAAATGGTAGTGGAGGTACCGATGGTTATGTATGGTGGGACAATGGTACCTTGTATGATCGAACATACGAAATGACGAATGGGTCTCAGTATGGACATTTCCTTTATGTGGATGCTTCTGACGAAAGCCGACAGATAGCTGCGGTTGATTTCAAGGCAGATCTCTGTACGGGTATGCAGATGGCCTTTTCTGCTAATGTTGCAGATATGACCAACAACTCTGGCGTACTTCCACAGGTTATGTTCAAACTCTATGGTATGGATTATGATGCAGAAGGTAATATCAAAAGCCAGAAACTGCTTCATTCATTCTCATCGGGTGATTTTAAGACAAATGTTGATGATCCTAAAAAAGGCATCTGGTATCAGGTTTATGGTAAGATTGTCATCCAGAAGGAATCTGAGGTAGAGAAATATTCAGATTTTAGAGTTGTCATCGATAACTATTGTAAAATAACTGATGGCGCCGACTATGCGGTTGATGATATCCGTATCTATGTCGAGCCGGCTAAGGTTCAGGTGATTCAGGACAGACCGGCATGTGGCGGAGCCGCTACTGGAAACATCAAGCTGAAAATTCGTGCCGTACATGAGACTTTGAATGCCATCTTGAATCATACAAATACAAAAATCTATTTCAAATTTGTAGATGAAGACGGTAACTCAGTAAAGGGTGATGGATTTTATTCATATACCTTAACGGATGATGCTAGTAACTCATCTACTGTCACAGGTTCTGATTATGGTACTGTTGATGTATACGATTCTGAGGAAACCTGCAAAAAGTATTATATTGATGGTACTTCAATGATAGAGCAAGATAGTGAAGGTGAAACCTATATCGTTATCAGCAATAAATATTTCCCTCTTACTGTGGGTAAGAAGTATTACGTTTCTGTAGCAACAGAGAACCCTGAGTCTGGTAAAGCGAATTGGGGTTCACCTGCTGAAGTCTGCTCGTTGTATAGTAACTGGTTTGAAATGGTTAGCCAGCATCCAATCATTACGGATGCCAAGGGCAATATCGTAACGGATTATAAGATTCCTTGCGATAAAGCAGGAAGCTATTCTGTTACAATTAAGGGACAATTAGTTACAACTGACCCTAATAGAGGCGGTAAGATTACATTGGATGGTGTTAACTTCATCTGGTATATTGATGGTACTGGTGAAGCTAATAAGGTGGATCCTTCTGCAGCAGCCAGCAACGAAATCACTATCAGCAACGATAAGCTTCCTTTGGGTGTGACTCATTATATCTTTATGAAGCCTGAAGGAACTCCGAATTCTGATGGCTATATTCCATATCCGCTCAATGGCAAAACCTATCTGTTGTGTACAAGTGTTATACCTGTTCCATTGCGTGTGATGAAGGATGGACCGCAGCTTAACTTCGGTTTCAACGATGTGGATTATCCGTTCAATGATGGCAGCTATGCGGCATCGCTTCGCATCGGTTTGCCACAGCTGAAGAAGTTGCAGAATACAGGATTCCTGCAGATTCCTCTTCATAGTGCTACTACGGGTGATGGAAAAGCAATCACTTCGCCACTTACCTTCGTCGATGATAGTGGTACTTCTGCCGTTACTTCTGATAAGGTAATAGTGGCATCTACGAATGATCCGTCATGGACAACTGCCATGCTGAATACCCAGGTTGCCACATTGCAGAGTACAGAGTTGCCTGCTATAGTTAAAACAACTCAGGCTACCCTCAACCTCCAGTTCTCAGATGCAGCACTGGAGAATTTCCACGAGGGCTACTATTATGAACTCAGATTCGCCTTCGAGCAGAGAAAAGCTACTGAGGGAACTACCAATTGTGCCGGTGAGTCTTATCTCAAGGTGAAGATTGTACCGGAGTTCGTAACCTGGACGCCTACGGCGGATGGCGGAATGAATGCCAACTGGAACAATGATGCCAACTGGCATCGCTCATCTTCTACTGAATTGTATGATAATGGGTATACCGATTATCTGGCTTATGGCAAAAGCGTGTCTGGTACGCCAACTTCAGCACAGGAGATTCCTACGCTGAACAGCTATGTGCCAATGAAGTTTACCAAGGTTACGATTGACAACTTGAAAGGTTTGCCTTTCCCTGACCTCGGTAATGTGGTTTACCGTAGCACCAATCAGATTGCTACCAAGCTGACTAATGGTAAGGGTAATGAGGCTACGAAGTATATCCAGTATGATATCATGGCGTTCTGGAATGAGGCGGATGCCAATAAGGGATTCGAAGCAGATGGAAATCTGAAGTGCGAGAAGTTCTATGGCAATTCCTGCCATCAGATTTACTTCAAGCCTCAGGGCGAGCTTCGCGACCAGTGCTATCTGGTATATGACAAGGCTTGGGTAGAGAAGGAACTGGTACCTAACAAGTGGTACACCATGGCTTCGCCTCTGCAGTATATCTACGCCGGTGATATGTATGTGCCAGCAAAGGATGGCAGACAGGAAAGCAAGGCGTTTACGGATATTACGTTTGATACAGATGCGTATAGCCGTAGCAAGTATCCGGTTTATCAGAGAGCCTGGATGAAGAGTGAAGTGAAGGAAATCACCCCTAATGGTGAATATTCTGCATCCCATTATCCTGGTGGATCTGTTCCAAGTGATGTTGATATGAATCTGGGTTACTGGAGCCATGTATATAATAAGGGGGATGAAAGCTATGCCGCAGATGGAACCTTCGGTGGTTTCTCTATCAAGGCAGGTAATGCGCTCTTGCCAAAGGACAAGACTAAGAATGCGCTCCTCCGTTTGCCGAAGGCTGATACTAGCTATCAGTACTTCGATTATAAGGGAACAGGGAACTCTTCAAGCAAGACTTCGGTTACGAAGGATCCTAAAGGTCATGGCAAGCTTCTCGTTGCTTTCAATAACGATGAGAAGCATCTCGCAGAGAAAATCCAGATCTTGGGAACAGATAACGCCAGCGGATTCTATCTCGTAGCGAATCCATATACTTGCTCTATCTCCATGGCTAAGTTCTTCGAGGCAAATTCTGATTTGCAGAACGCGATTTGGATTGTAGAGAATGGTGAGGTGAAGGCGGTTTCTTCTACCGAATGGGATAAGCAGAACTACGCTATCCAGCCTACCCAGTCGTTCTTTGTCAAGAAGAATGCTAGCGCTACTATTAGAGAGGTAAGATTTACTTCTACGATGTGTGTTGACCGTACCATTACTCCTGGTCTGTTGATGGCATCCGACTATGTCAAGAGCATTGAAGCGACGACAGAGAATTCCAACGGCCAGACTTCAAAGGCACGCATCGCTTTGCGTCCGGAGGCTTCTGCCGACTATGATGATCAGGAGGATGTGGATCTCCTCTATGATCAGAACCTGAAGGATGTTCCTCAGGTTTATACCGTTGCCGGCAACGAGGCGGTGGCAGTGAATGCGGTTCCTGAGTTGTCCTGGATTCCGCTGGGCATCGTGAGCCAGCAGGCTGAAGAGGTTTCACTTACCCTGAAGGGTGTGAACAAGCTCGATGCTCCTGTTTATCTCTACGATGCTGCATCGGCAAGCTTTACCGAACTTCATGAGGGCGAGGCTGTGAAGGTGAAGGCGGGTGATCATGGAAGATACTTCCTCACTCAGACCCGTACCTCAACCGGCATCGACCGCATAGAGGCAGAAGAGCAGAGTGCACCAGTGAAGGTTTACTCACCAGCTGCCGGCATGATTGTTGTTACTGCTTTGGGTGGCGAGAAACTTGACAAGGTGCAGGTATTTACGATGGACGGCAAGATGGTTCACAGTTATCAGTTGCCTGATAAGCAGAGAATGATTCTGCGAGTTCCATCCGGCATTTACATTGTGAAGGCATCTACCCAGTCCTGTGCTCAGGCTAAGGGTCAGAAGATAGCCGTAAGATAGAAGCAGTTTTGTTTTATATGTAAAGATTGTATAGTTGAAAAAGCGGAAAGGGAAGTCAAAGCGTTGGCTTCCCTTTTATATTATTCAGTCATATCTATAATTATTTGAATATCAGTCGATAAGATAATTAAAATATTCAAATCCGAGAAATAATTCGTGCTAAAATATCCAAATCCGAGAAATAATTCTTGCTAAAATATCCAAATCCGAGAAATAACGCACTTTTGCTCTGTCCGTGACGGACGAGGAACCATGACCACGTCCACAAGAAACTTCAACTTATCACATGTTGTTTCGTGTCCACTTTGGGGAGCTGCTACAAGGAAAAGTGTTAAATCTTGGAAAAACGGACAAAAATGCGGGAAAAAACTTGGAAAAACGGACAAATTATCGTATATTTGCCATGGAAAAGCGGACAAAATACACCCGTTTTATATTAGAAAAGAGGACAAGGATATGATTAAACGTAAGATAGACAGATACTTAGCCGATTTCTTCGAAACGGATAAGAAGGCGTTGATGCTGACTGGAGCGAGACAGATTGGAAAAACATATTCTATCCGCCGTTTCGGACATGAACATTTTGAAAGATTCATAGAAATCAACTTCATCGAAAATCCAGGCTTGGTAAAGGTCTTCAGCAAGGCGAAGAATAGTCAGGACATCTTGTTGCGTCTCTCCACAGTAACCCATCAGGATTTAATTGCGGGGAATACCCTCGTGTTCTTTGATGAAGTGCAGGAATGCCCGGAAATCGTAACCGCCATCAAGTTTCTGGTGGAGGAGGGGAGCTATCGCTATATTTTAAGCGGTAGCTTATTAGGCGTGGAAATTAAGAATCTCCGATCTGCACCGGTTGGATATATGGATGTGAAAGACATGTATCCGCTTGATTTGGAGGAGTTTGCTACTGCATTGGGAATCAACAGTAAAATCATAGAGACTATGAGGAATCATTTTGCTGAAGGTACGGCTGTAGATGAATTCATCCATGAAAAGATGATGGAGATTTTCCGGCTTTATCTGATTGTAGGTGGTATGCCTGCGGCTGTAGAGAAATACCTGACTACCAATAATCTGCAAGAGGTAATGGCAGAGCAGCAGGCTATCATACGTCTCTATAAGCAGGATATAGCGAAATATGACCCTGACCATAAATTGTATATTCAGGAAATCTTTGACCGGATTCCTGCTGAGCTTGATGCCAAGAACAAGCGTTTCATATTGAAGAATCTGAATGAAAACATCAAGTTTTCACGTTATCAGAACAGCTTCCTGTGGTTAAAGGATGCTGGTGTGGCTTTGCCCGTATATAATGTAGAGGAGCCTACAGTACCTTTGATTTTGTCGAGCTGCCGAAACTTATTCAAGCTGTTCATGGCAGACATCGGTCTTCTGGCAAGTCTTTATGCGGATGGCATTCAGCTGAAGATTTTGGATAACGAACCGTCCATCAACTTTGGTTCGGTATATGAGAATGCTGTAGCACAAGAACTCTGGGCGCATGGCTTCCAGTTGTATTATTACAACAACAAGCGGCAGGGTGAACTGGATTTTGTGATAGAGCAAAATGGTGAGGTGTTGCCTTTAGAGGTTAAATCGGGCAAGGATTATGAGCGTCACAAAGCGCTTACAAATGTGGTAAACTCAATAACTTATCAGATTCCTAAAGCCTATGTGCTATGTAATGATAATGTGAAGAAGGTAGGAAAAATCACTTATCTTCCTATTTACATGCTGATGTTTATCCAGAAAGATCAGAAACTTCCTACCAAATATTCCATTGATTTAAGCGGACTGGTTTAAAGGAGCTCAGTATTAAAAGAGGGTGTGTCATTATTCATCGGAATACGCGGAATAATCGGAACCTTAACCACCTTCCTCGGATTACTCACGGATTTTAAACGGAAACTCGACCTGACGGTCGTGGCGATAACCCCTAAAGCTGGAACGCTAATGCGCTAGCCCAATGGCCGTAAGGCCAAATCCGTTTAAATTCCGTGCGTAATCCGTGAAGCAAGAATGTTCCGTTAACTCAGCGTAATCCGATGAAGAAAAACGATGAAAAAACAAAAAAGAGGGTGTGTCTTGGACTTTTGACACACCCTCTTATTGCTGTTATGCTATCAGGTCAGAGGGTCTCAACTTTACTTGTATCAGGAATGTTGCAGGAAAAAAATAGGGAGAAAACTTGGTATATTCAGATTTTCTTTGTACCTTAGCAGCGCAAAACGTAAAGTGCGTAAGATTATGGCAGAAATAGTGAATAAATATCCTGTGGGGATACAGACCTTTGAAAAAATCCGCGAGAAAGGTTATCTCTATGTAGACAAGACCAAATATATCGTAGATTTCAGAGAAAAGCAGATGTCGTATGTATTTCTGAGTCGCCCTCGGCGATTTGGAAAATCGCTTTTTGCCTCTACCTTGCAAGCTTATTTCGAGGGTAGAAAGGAACTCTTCGAGGGATTGGCTATTGCTGATTATGAGAAGGATTGGGTGAAGCATCCTGTACTTCATTTTGACATGAGCGGTGCCAAGCACTTTGATGGAGAGCGACTGGAAAGATATCTGGCTAATATGCTTGAAGAGCAGGAGACCCGCTGGGGCTATAAGACGCATCAGGTGGATGCCAATCTCCGTTTGATAGAACTGGTGAAGCGATCATACGATCAGACGGGCAAAAATGTGGTAGTCATCATTGATGAATATGATGCCCCTTTACTAGACGTAGTGTATGAAAAAGAGAACTTGCAGCCGCTCCTTCGTATCATGCAGAATTTCTACAGTCCTTTAAAGATGCTCGACCCATATCTGGAGTTCACTTTCATCACCGGTATCACCAAGTTTCCTCAATCTAGCATATTCAGTGGACTCAACAACCTCGACAATATCAGTATGCTTGACCAGTACTCCGCTATCTGTGGCATCAGCAAGACAGAACTTACCACAACTATGAAGCCTGATGTGGAGGCTTTGGGTGAGTCCTTAGGTGTATCTTACGAGAAATGCCTGGAGGAATTGCGCCAATATTATGATGGTTATCATTTCAGCGAGCATTCTGAGGATGTGTTCAATCCGTTCAGCCTGATAAGAGCGTTGTCAGGTCAGAAGATTGACGCCTATTGGTTTGGTTCAGGTACGCCTAGCTATCTCATCAAGAGTCTGCAGAAATATCATGTTAACGTGACTGATATCGAGCAGAAGAGCGTGAGTGTGGACGATTTTGATGTGTCGCCCGAACAGATGACCTCTGCCTTGCCTTTGCTCTATCAGAGTGGTTATCTTACCATCAAGCAATACAAACCTTTCACCAAGAGTTATAAGCTGGGCTATCCTAACCAGGAGGTGAAGATTGGCATGGAGAAGCTTCTTGATGTCAATTACGATAGTACCCAGCGGACAATCAGCGATTGGATTATCAAGGAAGGGTAAAGCAAAGTAAAGGGCAGAAGCTTCAACTTATCACATGTTGTTTCGTGTCCACTTTGGGGAGCTGCTACATCTGGAAGTGGACATCAATGAACTACTCCGCTTTGACGAATTGGAGATACCTCAAAATAATGATTAACATAATATAGAAATACATTATGCAGTTAAATGAACTTCATATACAAAATTTCCGCTGTTTCACCGACTACCATATCACTTTCGCCTCAGGGCTGACAGTACTGTTCGGCAAAAACGGCACAGGAAAGACAACGCTGATACATGCCATCCACAAGGCACTCAGTTTTGCATTTAAACGCGACAAAGAAGAAAAAGCACTCAATTTGGGTGCAGGTTTTCCAGATTTGAAGCCACGTGATTATAGTAAGACAGAAGATTTGACAAGAGACCCAAAGACCGGGATGCCATTTTCTTTTGTCAACATACATGCGTGTGCCACATTCGAAGGTGTTCCCCTTGATTGGGACATTTATGCCTCCACCTCCACCTTTAAGGTGCAGCCAAGTAAGTTTGGAGAAGCATCCATGCGTTTGAAGAATCGCATCAAAGAAACTGACCAGCTACCTATGTTTGCTTATTTCTCTGATGGTTTTCCTCATGTAACCAAAGAGACTAAGCTCAGTGAAAAAGAGATGAGTCTAAGAAATCTCGGTTATCTCGGCTGGGATGAAGAGACTGCCTATTCCGACATCTGGATAAATCGACTCACAATGATCTGGACACTTTGGGACAGAGCAAATCGTACAGTAGATGGAGAGAAAAAGGCCTTAGAGAATTGTGAGAATGCTAAAGTTCAGGGGATAGTAAATGAAGAAGAATACAATGAGGATATAAAACTCCACAAGTCACGTCTCGAAAATGCCGAACGGGAGAAATCCCGCTACGATGACGAGGTTCAGGCTATCCGCAATTGCCTGATAAAATTCTCGCAGGGCGACAAGAATATCGAAGTGACAGATTTCTTTGTCAGTGTATATGAAGAAAGCGGTCTTTGCCTACAGACACGTGACGGTAGCAATCCATCGTTTATCAAGCTTCCTGCAGGTTACAAGCGTCTGTTCTTCATGGTACTCGATATAGCATATCGTTCATTACTTCTGAGCAACGGAAGTACAACAGACCTTGCCGGTATTGTGGTGATTGACGAGATAGACCTCCACTTACATCCCGAGTTGGAGCAGTCCGTTCTTGCACGATTCCGTAAGACATTCCCGAGAGTACAGTTTATCATCAGCACCCATTCACCATTGGTTCTGTCTGGAGTAGAGAACAAACCTGAGAACATCGTGTATAGCATGCACGTAGATGATGGTATGCGAACCCTCAGTGTTCACCGCACATACGGAATCGACGCCAACAGTCTTATGGCAGAAAACATGGGAGCAGCCAACCGCACATCAGCGGTGATGGAACAAATACGAGCTATTGAGGACTGTGTTTCAGGAAAAGACCTCAAGAAAGCCAAGGCATTGCTTTCAGAACTTGAAAAGGAAACAGAACCGACACAACCAGAACTTGTTCGTCTCCGTGCCATTATCAAACGCTTAGAAATCATAGGAAGATGAGATTTGTAAGAAAAGATTATTCGACAGAAGTCGTTCGCCGTCACGAAGCAGAGCTGCAAGCTCGGCAGTTGGACGAGCAGAGTCTTCTTAACCCGAACGTATATCCTGGACTAACAGGCCGCAAACTTTGGAGGTTGGTTCGAGACATCCAGGTGATTCCCCACTTATGGGACTTAAAGCACCAGATGTACGATGAGCAAGGCGGAATCTGTTGCTATTGTGGATTGCGCATATTCGAGGATTCGGAAGGCAGAAAACAATCTGTGGAGCATGTCGTTCCCAAGGGCGCTCATCGTGAATTAGTGGGTGAATACAAGAACCTCTTGCTTACTTGTAGCATTACCGATGATGATGCCAACCTCATGGGAGTTGACACAAACAATCCGACACTTAGGCATTGTGATGATAGCAAGGCTGACAAGCCTTTGCATTATACGCCATTAATGCCCGAGTGCGAAACAGCATTCCAATATGATGTCGTGGGAGGAGTGCAAGCAACAGACAGCCAAGCACAATCTGACATAGAAACATTGCGTTTGGATTGTGACTTGCTGAAAGAACGCCGCAAGGCAGCCCTTAGCATTTTGTTTGACGAAGACGGCAACTTCATATCTTCTGAAGAATTACGAAAGATTTCCACAAACATCATGTCTCGTGATGAAGACAACAGATTGCCTGAATTCTGTTTTGTCATCAAGAGTGTAGCCGATTCTGTTTTGTCAGAGAATACTATAGCTACAATTTAAAAAAAGCTGACAATACACATTCCTTATTCTGCTGATGGTAAGCGATTATACAAGGTGGGTGTGAATTACGATAGTACCCAGCGGACAATCAGCGATTGGATTATCAAGGAAGGGTAATGAACCTGGAGCCAATTCGTGGTTTTTTCGGACGTTAAGAGCCACGAATTGGCGATAAGTGGCTTAACATTACCGGATTTTTATGAAACCGACACTCGTTAAAATAGCTAAAAATAGAACAGAAAAGTATATAAAAGTTTGTTTTCTATTCCATATTTTACTATTTTTGCACCATGATATTAGATTTAGAGCATATAGGTAACATACCAGTCAGTACTTCGGTTATAGCTTCATTGTTTCCAAATATTGAAGCAGGGAATCTAAAAGTACGCAATCTTGAGGCGGCCCATAAGATTATCCGACTCAAGAAGGGGCTTTACGTAGTAGCCCCTAATGTGTCTCGTGTAGCTCTATCCACAGAACTGATAGCCAATCATCTTTATACGCCTTCGTATGTATCTATGCAGACAGCCCTACGATATTATGGATTGATACCAGAAGCAGTTTATATGACTCAGTCTATGACCCTAAAGCACTCCCGTAGTTTTGATACTCCTGTCGGTCGATTTGAGTATAAGAACATGTCAAGAGAATCTTTTTCCATCGGAATCACAAGTATCAATATGCAGAGTTACGCCTTTCTGATGGCAACACCAGAAAAAGCTCTATGTGACTTAATCGCGAATTCTCCTAAGGTTAATTTACGTTACCTGAAGGATGTAGAGCACTATTTACAGGAGGACATACGAATGGAGATGGATGATTTTAAGAATATGGACATAAGTATATTTGAGCGATATACTCAGGTTGGCAAAAAGTCTAAATCCATAGAAACTCTCATTAAATATTTAAGGAAATGAACACAAACGAGATATTCAATCAAATGCTTTCGGGCTATGACATAACGACCGAGCAGCAAAAGCGCAATGCTATCTTCGAGGTCAACCAGCAGATTATTCTTGCTGGTCTTTACAATGGTGGCTTTTTCAACGAGGCAGCTTTTTATGGTGGCACATGTCTGCGTATATTCCATGGATTGCAGCGTTTCTCTGAGGATATGGATTTTTCCTTGCTTGCTCCGAATGAAAACTTTGATTTTACACAATACTTTCAGCCCATCATCGACCAATTCGCTATGGTGGGTAGAGAGGTTGAAATCCGAAAGAAGGACAAAAAGAACTTTGGCAAAGTGGAGTCTGCCTTTCTGAAAGACAACACAGATGTATATGACATCACATTCCAAACGGAGAAATCTATTAAGATCAAGATAGAAGTTGATACTCAACCTCCTTTGAAATTCAAAACGGAACAGAAGTTGCTTCTGCTCCCACAATCTTTCATGACACGATGTTTCACTTTGCCAACCCTCTTTGCTGGAAAAATGCATGCTTTGGTATATCGTGCTTGGAAGAACAGAGTAAAGGGACGTGATTGGTATGACTTCGAATGGTATGTTCGCCACAATGTTTCTCTTGACTTTACTCACTTATGTGAAAGAGCCTTACAGTTTAATCAAGAAGAACTTGACAAGGATACGTTTCTACAAAAACTGAACGAACGACTTGCCACGGCAGACTTGAATCAAGTAAAGGCAGACGTATTGCCTTTTGTCAGAAATCCCAAAGAGTTGGATATTTGGTCGAATGACTATTTCATGGAATTAGCAAAAATGATCAGATTTGAGTGAAGCTAAGAATCAAGAAGAGGGTGTGTCATAAAGCCTGCCCTCTGCTGTTTTTAGGCACGGATTACACGGATTACACGGATTTTTTCATGAGGCTATAATCGTATTATTTACATTAGCAGCATAAATCCGTGTAATCCGTGTAATCCGTGCCTTATCTATACCCTAGGCAAGATACTTCTGAAATTACGTCACGACGTATCTTTTACTACGTCCGGACGTAACTTTTGCTGCGTCGTGACGTAGCAAATGTGGCATTAAATTAGAGAAAAAATACACATGTAACGCTACAGAATACTGATATAGCTCAGTCAGCTAACTCAAGTAGTTCAATCAGCTAACCCAAGTAGTTCAGTAAGCTAACTCAAGTGACTCAATCAGCTGACGCAGATATCTCGACAAGCCGAAGGATACGTCTCCGTTAGCCTACGGAGTCGTATCCGTAACCCAACGGAGTTATATCCTTAACCCAATGCAGTCATATTCTTAACCCCACGCAGCCATATCTGTAGGCAAACGGAAGCACATCATGGACAACCTGATAGCAGAAGGCAAGGCTGAGCCTATGATTGTAGTCATGGAGTATTTGCCGATGCAGAGAAATACAACAAGGACAGTATCACCAGGCACTCATCATGAGTGGCTCACCTGGCGTCGCTGCTTCAAGGAGTTTGTTCCTCATCTCTTTAAATGGTAAACAAACTATCAGACACAATAAAGAGGGTGTATTTAACCGATTGGTTTAATTTGTGATATTTTGAGAAAATATTCTTGCTTAAATAGAAGAGTTTCGGAGAAAAATAGTATCTTTGAGCGGCTAGAAGTTGGAAAAGTGGCAGAAAATGCCCTAAAAAGGGTTGGAAAAGCTCCATTTCTAGTCTAAAATAGGTTGGAAAAGTTCCGTAAAACCTATAAAATATGGTTTAAAAAAGTAATATAGATATGCTTAACGGGAAGATATACAATTATTATCCGTAGCGTACCTGTTGGCTATATGGCAGAGAAAGAGATGTTTCCTCTCGATTTTGAGGAATTTGCAGAGGCAGTAGGTATGAGTACTGGAGTAATGGCTCATGTCAAGGAGTGCTATGCTCTAATGGCAATGTTCAGATTGTAGACAAGATTCTCTATTACCCTATCTATATGTTGATGTATCTTCAACCCGAAATAATAAAGAAACCTATATTCAGATTTGATCCAATATAGGCTTTAATTACTTTTAAATTGACGATAACGCTGGAGAATGGTCTATATGACACGATGAAATCCACAGCTGGCTTGAGTGCCTGCTGTGGATTCTCTGGTTTTATCCTGAACTATATTAAAGTGTAAGATTCTGACTCCTTATGGAACGTATATCAGGCGGATTGGCATCGCCTTGAAGCGATGGGTGTTATTACCATTACTACCACTCACGAAACGTACGTTTGAGAAGTTCAGACTCTTATTATAAATATCAAAATACTTGTACCAAAATCCGTAGTCAGGGCTTGTAGTGGCGAAACCTTGAGTTCCTGATAATTTTGTTTGAGTCCATAAATCTACATGAATTGGATTTCGTAAAACCTCATTTTCCAAATAACCGCCGTAAGGTAAGTAAATGTAACTTAGTTGCGAGTCGTCTGTTGTCTTAATTTCTGCACAACTGTAAGTTTCGCCAGATGGTGTTGTCTTGGTTACTACCTGAATGGTGGGTTTCTGAATGGTGGGATCAGATACATTGATCAAATCCTCGAAAACCTCCATCTTTGGGATTTCATATCCGCTAGGCGAAAGAGTTGAAGAAAGATTATTTTTCTCATCTGTAGCTATGTAGAAGTAACCACCGATTGCTTTCTCGTTTCCCTTCAATGCTTTTGTCTCTCTAATGTAAGGACCATTATTCGATGCACCCAGGTTGCGGTCGAGCATGAGATAAGTTTTGCCACTATTACCTTTCACCTTGACCACTTCATAATAGAACCAGCCTTTAACCAACTTACTGGTTACTCCATCTTCAGCCATCTGATAATTTTCATCAGAAATCTGATGAAAGATACCTGTATGATATACATCATAAGTAATCTTTACCCTAGCTGTATACTTGATGTTGAAAGATGATTTCCAAAGAGAATTATCGTTACTATTATTCAGGGTCACTTTCCAGTATCCGCTACCATTATCTACAACAGTAAATCTAGTATCGTTATTCTCAACCTTGTCACCATCCAACTTCTTGATGAGATAACTGTAGGTATTGTTAACTGGGCTAAAATGCAAACCTTCGTTCCTAACGACTTCGACGTCGCCGTCATGCATCTCTTTTGGTGTTATACCTTGCACTTTATCTAACCATGTGAAGTAATTGTCTGTCAATTCATTCGATCCATCCCGTAATGTAACCAGACGTTGATTATCTCTTTTGAAATCATAACCTTTCTGTATAATTTGAGCAGTAAGCGTTAAGTCACCAGAGCTAACCGTAATAGTACCCGTTCTGCTTTCTTCCTGATCATCGTTCTTATCTATAGTAAAGGTCAGGACATACTTTTTACCCTGAGTAGATTTGTTGGTTCCATCATTTGTTTTCGTTTCTACAGCGGTAGGATTTGTATGTATCCAACTGTCTTCAGGGGTAACCGTATAAAAACTACCATCGCTGCTGGTTGCTTTATTCAAAGTCGTAACTACAGTTACTTTTGCACTCTCAGCTTCTGCGTCTACGTAAACTTTATCGCTAACACCCAGTTCATAATCCTTGCAGGCTATCATTTTGGTGATGGTAGGATTGTCATCTACAACTTCTGCCACCAGTCTGTTTTCCGGTTCAGCCTTGATTGCTTCTTCCTTAGTTTTGAAACCAGGGGCATTCACCTGCTTTACTGTGATGGTATAGTTATGGTTTCTCAAGAGATCAAATTGATCCGTCTTGGTTGTTGCATTCTTGTAAAGACCCACTTTATAGTAACCATCTACATAGTGATCTTCTACTTTATATTTAGCCTTGATAATAACATTAGCTTTACCTGCAGAAGTCTCTGTTACTGCTACTTCACGGCTAATTCCATCGCCGAATTCTGTGCTACTAAACTCTGTTGTCTCTGCTAAGGGACCGGTTGGGTCTGTATTATAACCAGCAGGTGCAATAGCACTCTTTGCAGCTGCATAATTGATGATAAGACCAGCATCTTTTTCAGGAAAAACAGTATTTATCGCATTATCTACTTTCAAGGTAACCTTGGCATATTGTCTTAACAGAGGGACATTTGCCGTACCATCCAAGAGCGTCTTTAAAGATACGCTACCCCAACATACTGGGCTGTTTGTATCTATTGTTCTAGATGTAGCTGACGCGATTCCTTGCAAATCCTCAGCTTCTGCTTGGGTGAGGTCACTAACGTTCGTTACCAGATGAACAGTAGTTGTTCCAGATGGAATTTTACTGATTGTTACCTGATACTTTCCGGCTCCGTCGGGACTCCCAAAAGTTGCATCAGCCATACCTTTATACTTATTGCTTTCATCATAGAACACGGCTTTGATAGAATTGATGCATTCCGTTGTTCCTGCTCTAGTACCTACTTGCTTTTCGGAGAAGTTGGGCAACTCAATGTTCAAGGTTACCCCCTCGGCAGGGATTTCATCCTCACCGAGTCCGATAGTCTCCATTGCATCCTTGCAAGAAACAAGGCAAAGGAGCAATCCCATCCATATCATTAAATGCTTTATCTTCTTCATTTTTCCCAATATTATTTATTTTGCACCATCAGGTATACCTTGATACCATGTTCCACCTTTGTAATAGCCAGTATCGTTTTTGAAACTCCTGCCATTAAAGAGAATGATACTTTGGTCTGTCTTTTTCTCTGAAGTGGTGTATAATCTTATAGATTTCTCGTGTTCACCTTTTATCGCTTTAAGCGTAATAACAGTTTTATGCCATGAACCTACAGTACTTTTTGTGTAAGTTTTACCCTCTGTATCGAACATGATGAACTGACCATTAGCTGCTATGCCATACTCTATGAACCAGCCATAGATTTCAAATTGAGTATATATAGTAATCTTAATATTCTCAATTTCTGGCTTCTCATCATAAGCTTGCCACAATGCATCAGTTGTAGGATCAATGACAATCCAACCTTCACGGTCTTCGTAATCAAAGAGAGGAATACCCGGCTCATTATAGTGTGGACAACGATGTGATGCATAACCTTTTTTTTGGTTAAAATTATTATTAAACATGAGTAAGGTTTCACCTGGTTTGATTTTTCTATCTCCTTCAACGCCAGAATCACGACTTTTTTGAATAGCATCTTTGTCAAAAGTTGAGTAATACCAGCCAGGGTTGGCATAGTCTGCTGTCATTTTATCACCTGGCCAGGTATTAGTATATCTCCAAACTTTATCACTCTTATCCTCTGTTGTTTCACCTATCTGCGTGTATGCATAAAGATAATGGTTTTCTTCTTGAGGAGTAATGTAATTATTAGCGTTATCTTTATTAGACCATTCAGAGTCGAACCATCCATCATTCCAGTTGTTTGCATCACCTTCTGCCAATGTACCATCGTAGTTCTTTTCAACCCTATTTCCGTTTGTATCATTATATGGTGTACGATCATTGATAACTCTTAAGTAGATATAGTATTTACCTACTGCTGGCTTAACCGTAATCTTAATAGGCTTTTTAAAGTCATATTTTGCACCATATTTACCTGCAGTATAGCCTCTTGGCTGAACATAAATGGTATGTTCAATGGATGTTTCTACAGGCTGGTCGGCTTTAATAATAAAGGTTCCCTGATCAGTACCAGTCACCGAATTAGCCGTTATAGATGAAGTAATCGTTGCTCCACTACCATTTGTATAGCTTATGCTGGACTTTGCCTCTGAGGCAGAAGTAGTTCCACCAGTTGTAAACTCTAAGCCTCCAAGATTGGTATTGAAACTTATAACCTTGGTCATATTATCGCTTCCACTATAGATAGTTATCTCTTGTGGAGTTACATCAAAATATGGCTTTACATTATACTCTACATCAATGTATTTCTTAATGTTACCAGCCTTGATCCATACTTTAGCAGTACCTGTATATACATCCCTATAGGCAGAATAGTTAATATCCTTATTTATTCTGAACTTAATCTGCTTTGTAAATATATTCAGTTCTGGTATAATCAGATCTTTACCATCAATCTTTGTCTCACAACCAATGTTTTCTTTTGTAATGGTTGCATTCGATTCATAGTTAATGGAATCTGGTTTAAGAGACTTAACCTTAGCTTTCGTCTTGCTTACCCACAAAGTGGTATGGTTGAAGTCGGCAGAAATATCCTCCATTTTCCAGGGCTTCACACTTACCGTGCAATTCAGATCCATATTACCGAGGGTCTTGATAGCACCGGTAATCTCATAGAAGGTGCCGCGAGGGAAGACGGGTACTTCTGTGGCGCTGCTTTCATTCTTTTTATGACCCAGATTGATACGATAATTGTTGACAGCTGTTCCACCTACATTACCATTGATGGTAAGATAACTGCGATCGGCTGCTGATGAGATATATCGCTCTGGAAGATAATACGTCTGCTGGAAAAGCCATTTCTCCGCAGCATTATCTGGAGCTTTCTTCGCCTTTCCGGTTCCTACGATATCATCATTGTTATTTGTTGCTGTCGCAGATCTATTGTCTGTCCAATCGGCATAGTATACGGCTGGACCTTCAGATGCCTGAGAATCATAAGGAGTATAATTAATAATACCCCTCTTGTATTCATCATTCTTGTATTCATCATTATCTGCCCAAGTTGGAGCCTCGAATTTTCCGCCCCAATAGAGATGGGTAAAAGGAGAGAGCTTCTTGGCAGAAATACTGTTGATTTTGAAGGTCTTGCCTCCGAAATTAGTTGCAACTTCTGAGTTATTTGGATCAAATATAAGGTTCAACTTTACCTTAACGCATGTAAACTTCAGGTTAGCTGCTACCACTGTATATTTATCTCCTGCAGCTTTAATCTCGGTTTCAGCAAGATTGCCTGAGGCATCCTTCTCAGGTTCGTAAATCATAGGAATATTGGTGCATACAGGCATACCTGTTGTACTTGTAGGTCTGTAATCGAGCACTATTTTTTTGAGAGCATCTTCATTTGGGATAGTCTTACCACTCAACACCTTGTTCATATTGGCAACCACATAAATATGGTAAGTGCCCGGCTCGATATTGAGCTGATAGTTAGCTACATGCTGCTCCAGCATCATCGAAGCCAATGGGGCAGGGAGCGTCTCTACCAGGAGCTTGCCTTCATTTCCTGTAGGGAAAGCATAGAGGGTCAGGTCGTTGATCTGGCATTCATCTACCGTAGCATTATAGGTAGGAAGGCCGGAAGCATCGTCGGGATTGGTACCTCGGGTGCTGAGCACGGTTGGCACGAGTACATGCAAGTTGCTTTCTGACGAAATGGGAGCGCGCTCGCCTCCAAGTTCGTCAGAGCAACTTACTGTAACCAACAATATAAACCAACTAACTAAACTTAAAATGAAATCTCGTATTTTCATTGTTCCTAATTTTAAAAGTCAAATACTCTTATGAGCTAAATGCCCGGAAAGGGCTCTGACACCTGAAACGGTTAGAAATCGACACGCTGGATGCGCTTGCTCCAATCCAGGATGGAAATTCTGAGCTGCACATATTTCCACTGGTTGCCCTGGAGGAAGAAGTCGAGCTTGTAGTCGTACTCACGGTCCAGGAATTCCTGCGCTGAATAATGGCGGGCTTCGAAGGCGCCACGGCCTTGAGCCAGACAGTCAGCAAGATTGATGCGTGCCACCTCTTCGCCAGTAGTCTTGTTCGTGATGGTGAGGATGGCGTTCTTGTCGTTTTCTTTTGCCGGATGCCAGATGAGTCGGGAGAACATGAGGGCGGCATGAGCGGTGCGCTCCTTTACATTGCCCTCGGTATCCTTAAACTCGGTGGTCCAGGTGTAGTATGGGGTATATGTCAACTCCTCGTCGGGGAGGAGAGAGTTGTCGTAATTGATATCACCGTTGGCATTGGTTATCTGATAACTGAAGTCATCGGCATTGATGTTGGCAGGCTCGTCGGTCTGATGCAGGCTGATGGTGAGCTGCTTGGTATCACGAACCAGACCGATGGTATGGCGTGTAACCTGCAGGTCTTTTACTTCAACCAGTTCGTTGCTGAGTCCCTGCCAGAGTGTATCGAGCGGTTGGCTCTGGTTGTTCACCTTGCCCTGTTCGCGGTCGAGACGTGCATGGAGGGCGGTGATGTTGTCACCCTGCTGTGGCAGAGCTATCTGGAATTTGGCACCTGGCTGCGCGAGTGCATCTTCGTATTTCTTTTGGAAGGCGAAGGTTGCGAATCGGTATTTGCCCGGTTCCAGATTGATTCGCATGGCATAGTTTGGGTCCTTAAGCGGCTGTGATGTTGCATCGTTATAGGCATCATGGCGAGCAATGAAGTTGCCCTGCTCGTCGTATACGAATACGCTGAGTCCGCCCACATGATCTTTGAACATGTCGGCACGCTGCACGTTGTAGTCGTATTTGAACTGCAAGTCAACACCCATGTCACAAGGAGGCAGGTCGTCGTGCATCAAGTCGTTGCAGCTTGCTAGCAGGCTGCCGGCCATGATGAAGCCCCATCCCATGCATATATTCTTGATCCAACTGTTAAACTTCTTGTTTGCCATGATGCTTATCTGTTTTATGAAAAAGTAAAAGTGTATAAATTGTTTTTATTCTTCCAAGATAGCCAGCCGCTCCTTAGCGCTGGAGCGGCTGAGCTATATAATAATGTGTAAGGGATTACAAATCGTATGAATGTGACCACTTAGCCCAAGAAAGGATCTTTACGCTGACGCTGAGATACTTCTCGTTCTCATCATCAGGCAGAGTAGGATCTACTGGAGGCACACCAGGGTAACCAGGACCATAAACGTTGCCAACCTCTAATACATACCAGTTGTTACGGAGCATACCATAACGGCCAAGATACTTGCCATTTTCTGCTCCATAAACTTCACCAGAAGCCCAATGTAATGCATCACCGAAGTGCTTAACACGAGCGATATAGTATGTAACACCCTTTGCGTATGTATTGATACCAACCTTCGCTTCGGCACGACCATCTTTCAAGCCGAGTTTATCATTAATATCTTTAACAATTTGTGTACCTGTCTTCGTGCCATAAGTAGTAGCACCATCGATATGAGTCGTACTTGTGGAATTTTCCTTGATATCTTCCAAAGTTATCACATGGGATCCTTCCTTGTTTAGATTTGTATAGTCAACAACACAACTAGGGAGAACTGAAGTTGCAGCAGCATCTACAGCAGCCTTCAACTTAGCCGTATTCAGGATAGTTGTCATATTACCGATGGTGTAGAATGTTCCATCTTCATCTGCAAGATTAGCATCTGCATCATCCTTAGGTGTATATTTTGCCTTGAAGATAACGCGGGTTGTCTGACCCTGATACATGTTTTCCAAGTTGAAAGTATTCTCTAAACAATATTCTGACTCAGTGAAGGGTTTGTTGATTTCACTTGTAGCATTGATGAAATTGAATTCTGCCTCTCTTTCTGCATCTTTATCTGTTTCCTTAAGAATCTTATTACTATAGTTAGGATCCTTACCCCAATAAACTCGTTTGTTAGTACCAGTGAAACGAGCAGTTGTCCAAATGTCAGAGAATTCTGTGCTCAAACCATCAATATTATGAACAGCGTATGTCTTCTTGTTAGTGATATCCAAAGCCCAATTGCTGAATTCTACTGAACTATTTGTATTAGCTTTTGTTGCTTTATCTTTAACTGTTTTATTTTCAGGCTTAGGAACAGATATCTTTGCTACACCACGCTCTACATAAACTGTTGCGGCACTTTCTAATGTTTTTGCCTTTTCCTCTGTAGGATAAATCTTGCTATTGTCAATATTTACCAAAGTTGTTGGTGAGGCATCTACTTTCAAAGGAGCATTAGCCATATAGAAGTCACCAGTAGCAGCCAATTCTTCTACAGAAGGTGTCAAAACATTGTTGTTCCAATCATTATAGCTTTGACCTACAGTAGGCAATTCTACCTTTACGCCACCAGTTTTTGCATTGTTAAGCAAAACCAAAACACTGTATTGATTCTTGGTATCTACATTGGTAAGCTTTGCTACCAACTTTTTAGAGGTAGTTGTGATACCCTCTGTAGTATCGTCTGACCAATCTGCAGCAGCAGTAGGTAAAGTTACGCTCTCAACAAACTTGTAAGAGCCTTCATCTGAACCATACTTCTGGAAGATGAGGGCAGTTGCGCTTTTTACTGCATACTCTGTAGGATCGCCTTCATCCATTGTTGGATCACCTGCTGCGCGAGTACCTCTTGCACCAGAAGTAGTAGAACCGCTTGTTGTAGGCAAGTTGATGGTGAAAGTTGCATAACCAACACCAGCTTCATTAGTACCAGTACCTGGACCTGCGGTTCCCAGGTCCTCATTGCTTGAACAGCTTGCTGTCATAGCTGCGATGACAGCCAAGCCAAATAAATGTTTAATCTTCATAATCTTTGAAAGTTAAGCTTGTTTATAATCGTTATTCTCTAATTTTCTGTTATTCCAATTCCTTTATCTGCTTGAAGACAGCTCTTACACGCTCTGCCTCTTTCGAGTTGCCTGCCTTGGCAAGATGCTTTTCGGCAGAAGTAAGATCACCTTTCTGCAAATCGGTGCAGGCGGCATTGAGATTCGCTGTCTCATCATCAGGGAAAAGGCGGACGGCGATGTCGAATACCTCGTTAAACTCTGGCGAACCTGGCTCGTAAGTCTGTGCCACCAGGAACATCTCCTGCAGAGAAAGCTGCTGTGGCTTCGTCTTCAATATCTCCTTGGCTTCTTCGATGCTGAACGGACGGACCGTGTAGGTTACTGTATAATCGCTATGACGCAGACGAGGATAGATATTATCCAGGATGTAGCGGTAACTAGCCGGATGAAGCTTTCTGATCTTCAAATCCTTATCATCAGGAGCCAGCGAAGAGTTGGCTATCTCGAGTATCGCTTCCTTATCAGCCAGATGACTAGCCTGGATCTTCTTCTTGAATCCTTCCCAGTCTTCCGGTGTAGCCTGATAGGTAAAGAGCTTGCTGTTTAAGGTGTAGAGACTGCTCACATAGTTGCGGAGGGCAGCTGCACGCTCGTTGGCAAGGCGCTTGTTGTTGGCATACGAACCATCAGGCGAAGCAAAACCGTGGATATCAATATCGGTGATTTCAACGTTCTTATCGTTCTTCACCAGGTCGATGGTGGAAGTAATCTTCTTCAGTTCTGTAGCATTCTCACGGAAATCGGCAAGAATATTACTCTTGTTGACCACAAAGCTGAGATAAGCTTCACCCTTTTCGGCTCTCACCTTCTTGGCTTCCGCCTTCGGCTGTACGAAGAAATCCTTTGTAATCTTCGGTGTACGGTCGATATCTGCAATCGGCGTATCGTCCTGTTCTATCAGGTTGCCGCATCCGCAGAGATCTTCTTTCACCGAGAGCTTGAACTTCTTCATCCATTTCTGATAAGGAACAGACTGGGTGAAGTAAACCTGCTGACTGGTTTTGTTCTTGCGGGTAACAACCTGTGCCTCCGGATTCTTCTTGCTGTCAGCAAGTCGGCGGTATCTTACAGCCTGGTTTCTACCCTGAATGATGACAGGGTTGAGAGTGATAGAATCAGCTCCCACCATTACCGGTGTGAAAACAAGCTGCTGCTCTGATTTCATCTTCAAATCGTTCAGATTCATACGGAAGGCAACATCCATCTGGTTGCCGTTCTTGCGTGCCAAGACGCTGTCTACCAGAATCTTGCCCCCTGCCAGTTGCTGAGCCTGAGCAGGCATGATGCCCTGAGAAAAGAGCATGCAGAGGGGCGAAATGACCGCATAAAGCTTCATTTTATCCATATTATGATTTCCCTAAATATTTTTGAATTCTTTCTAGTTATTACGTGTTTATATTGTCAGTTAAAACAACAATTTAAGTTACATTCTTAGAACACGTATATGAGAGATAGTGCGGCTTTTGTAGGGCCCACATAGTTGCGGTGGTCTTTGTCGAGACATTTTTCGCATCGTCCGTAAAGCTTGTAAGGACTGTAGGCATATCCCAAACCGATAGATCCTTCGAAATTGAGGTGCTTATTGAGTAACCACTGATAGCCGTAGGTGAGGCCTCCACCTACATACCAGCCTTCATAATGCCTGCCCTCCAGAGTTTTTGGCAGGATGCCGAAGGGCATGTCAATGTTTTTAATGTTGTATTCACCGCCTAAGGCATGGATACCGAAGAAGTGGCCTCCAAACTTCTGGCAGGTGTACCATCTGTATTCCGGCATAACATTCCAGAATCTCATCTTCTTGTCGCCCGAGAACTTCCAGGGGTTCAGGGTTCCGAAGAGTTGGAAGGTTGTTTTCTTGCCTGTGCCGATTTCGATGCCGGCGTTGGCAGATGTAGAAGCCCATCCCATTAAGTTGGTCTTCAGAGCGACCTCCTGCGCTCGCGTCGTTGCCGTTGAAAGGATTAGCAGCAGCAACATAGCTGATTTAATGAATGTTTGCTTCATCATATCTTTACTTTTATAATTGGTTTCGTTTATATTAAACTTTGCCTTTATTTGCTTGTTGGTATCTGTTTTCGACTGCAAATTTAAGAGGAAATCCAATACGATGCAAGAAAAAATTCCAAAAATCCTATATTTCTTTGTGCAAACGTTTGCATGGATTACCCGTTCTGTTTGCGCAAACACATCCTGTAACACATGTTTATAAGTGTAATTTGCACAAATATGCGTAAGGGGAATAAGTTTTTTCTAAAATCACCCCGTCCCTCTTTACCATTAAAGAGGGCTCCACCTCTCACCCCGACCCTCTCACCCTCAGGGAAGAGGGAGGAAACCGCTCCTCCTCGTCGCTCGGAACCGCTACGCTCTAAGGTTGGCGGACCATCAAAGGTCTCGCCAGATTGTACGGGATGGGACCGCCAGGCTGTTGCGGGGGAGACCTAATGCTGCTTCAAAGCCATCGCCATATTTTGCGGGATGGGACCGCATGGGGATAGCAGTTTATAGTTTACAGTTAATAGTTTATAGTTTACGGTTAATTTCGTGGTTATTTGCTGATAACTTGCAGATTTCTTGTGGTTTTCTTGGTGGTTTCGAGAAAAAAGCGTAACTTTGGCGGCAAGTTATATAAACTAAATAATAATGTGATTTTCAGAAATGGGTTGATGATAATGACAAGAATGGACTGGAATATAGACCTTTAACGTTAAAATAATGCAAGAAGTTTGGCGGTGTGAGGGGAAAAAAGTATTTTTGCAACCTAATTCAGTAAAACGTTTAAAAGGAGAAGATTATGAAACAGATATTAGTTACGGTAGATACTAACCAGCCTCTGCAAAACATTCGTAAGGCTATTAATATGCTTCGTGGTGTTGTGTCAACTACAGTTGTAAAAGAACCAATCTTGACAAAGACACAGAAGCAGCAAGCTTTTGTGAAGGAAAGTTTGACAAGAGCATTGCAGGAAGTGAAACTTGCAAAGTTGGAAGGAAGAAAACTACCAGATGCAAGGGATTTATTAAAAGATTTAGAAATGGAAGATTGACATGAAAATACATGTTGAATATGGCTCTGAGTTTAAAAGACAGTTTAAACGTTTGGCTAAAAAATATCATTCATTGAAATCTGACTATGATGCTTGGTTAGATGAAATTTACAAGAATCCTCTTGTTGGAGATGACCTTGGTGGCGGCGTTCGTAAGATAAGAATGACCATTGCTGACAAGGGTAAAGGCAAAAGTGGTGGTGCAAGAATCCTAACTCTTAATGTAAAAGTTAGTGAGGATGGTATGAATGTAACTCTTCTTACAATCTATGACAAGGGAGAAATCTCTAATGTCAAGGATGAATTTATAAAATTCTTAATAAAAAACTTATAAGCAATAATTCCCAATCTGTAAGTTGATTGGCTTACGGATTGGGAATCTAGGAATCTCCTATTCATATTAATGGATATCAGACTCTTCTGCTGCTGATGCTTTGTTTTCCCTGGGTTGTGGGTTGGGTACGAAGCCAAGGATGGCAACCAGACAACTCATCAAAGGCTGCTGCAATGTGGGCTAAATCTGCTATGGAAAAACAAGGGAGGATGAAAGGATATGGAATGGATTATAGCATGAAAATAGTTAAAGAAATATATAAAAGTCAAGTTTATTGCGTAAAAAACAAGACTTTTATTAACTTTGCACTCGAAAATAGGAGATAAACATGGTTATAGCAAGTCTGATAAAGGAAAAATTGTCATCGACCCCCTGCAGGGTAGGGTGTGTGGGGCAAAACTTGCGAAACTTCAGTTAGTGAAATGAAGTACTTGAGTTAGCGAAATGAAGTGGCTGAATAAGGCTAAAGATATAGCTGAGTAAGGTTAAAGAGGCTCGCAAGTCCGTTAGCGTTCCGGCGGACTTGTGAGCCTGAATATTATAATGACTTAGCCATTTTCTGTACTTCTACCGGCTTGTTTGTTGTAATGAAATCGACATTCATTTCAATGAGTTTCCTGGTGATTTCATCATCATCAGGGGTCCATCCATTCACCTTCAAGCCTAATTCGTGAGCCTCTCTGATCCATTCTGGATGCTTGAAAAGTATCTTATAGTTGTAGTCAATACCCTGATAGCCAAGCTTCTTCACCTCAGCCGGTGTAAAATTGCCGTTCACATAATAGACTGTAGCGTTGGCATCCAACTGACGTACCAATGCGCAGGCAGCAGAACTGAAAGAGATATATTCTACCTGCTTTGCCAACCCCATACGGTTAACCATCTCAACCGTTTTGCGGGTGAGCCTGTCTTCATCCTGCTGCAAAGGCTGTCTTTTGATTTCAAGAATCAGCTGTATAGCCGGATGCTTCTTCAGTTCGTTCAGATACTGCTCAAGAGTAGATACCTCTTCACCATTTTTAAGAAGTTGGGCCTTCAGGTCAGCATACTTAGAATCGGCAATGACCAGATTGTTGATTTTCGGGTCATGATTCACGATGATGATACTGTCTGCCGTGATATGCACATCACATTCTGAACCATACACCTTGGCATCAGCAGCCTTGCGCAAAGACGCAATTGAGTTTTGGGCAGAACCCTCTGTATCCCAATATCCGCGATGAGCCACAATCTGGGTCTGTACTTTCGGATTCGCAATCATGACAGTCTGTTCAAATTTCTCACCAAAACGGTTGGTAAATACAACTGTAATGCTCTTGGCACCAGAAGAAGGCAAGGCTCTGAACAGATGGCCGGTAACAGTAAGACCCGGTTGATGCTTTTTGCTCACGGCATAGACTTCATCAACATCAGTAAACTTCTCCATCGTGCCCATAGGTTTGCCATCCTGCAGCCATTCCACCTTGCAGGCAGGATCCCAATCCCAGACATTTGCCACAACATATTGCGGCTGACTCAACATTTCTCCTTTACCATAAACACGCATCTGATAATCCATGCCATGACCAGTAGACTTATAGTGCCATTTCAGTTGGGTTCCGTCCACATCCATCACCAGATAACCATTAGGAGCACCACAACGGTTAACCTGACTCTTCCACCAGGCACCACAGGCAGCACCAATATTGTGTTCAAGCAGCTGGGCATCAACGGCATTGTTCTGGAAATAGTGAGTATGACCGGTCAATACATGCACCTGATAATCCTTCAAAACATCAGCCAAGTCTCCGGCATTACGAACATTCCCCTCGTTCTCTATGCTGTTCCATACGGCAGCATGCATATTGAGGATAACCAAGGAGCCCTTAGGAATAAAGCTCAAATCGCGTTTCAACCAATCCAGATCAGCATCTGTGATAGCCTCGATATACTTCTTGTGGCCCACGTAATTGATATTCTTCAAAGTAACAACGTGAACCTTGCCGATATTATAAGAATAATTGGTTGGTCCGAAGAAACGATGGTAATATTGCTCACCATATACAGGAGTGCCGAGAGCCATGTTATGCAAATCCTGATAACGCTTGTCGAAATCATGATTGCCGATACACTGGAAAGTTGTCATCCTGATGCCATCAAACGAAGCGGCATATTCACCATAAAGGTTCATGCTGTCGAAGACCAGGTCGCCCAAGGTATTTGCCACCACCTCACGCTGACGGCTCAAAGTATCAACATAAGCCTTCAAATCGCGGATAGATTCCTGCTTCCAGCGGTTCATATCATGCTCATTCTTGACCTGAGGGTCGGAGATGGCAATATAATAGAACTTATCAGATGGCTTTTTCCTTTTTTCCAAAACGAAATCATGCCGGCTGTCATCCTTTACAAGCTGGTCAACACGAACATAAAAGTCCTTTGCAAGACTCTTCCGGCAAGGAAGAACATAAGCCGAAGGAGTAGAAATGCTGACGAACTTGCAGACATTGGTATCAGTAGGCAAGGACCATTCTCCCAGAGAATTGGTCTGTACAAAACTCCTGCCGTTATTTACTACAACACCGGCTATACCCTTACCTTTACTGTCTTTTACCTTGCCGGAGAAAACAAAAGAAGAAGTCTGTTGGGCAGCAATGCCCAATGGTATTGCCCCAACAAACGCTAACAATATAATTTTATTCAGTATCATATTCATCTCACTCAAACTAAACATTTATCAATTTTATCTGGTCAAAGAAAGCCAAAGCCTCTTCAGCAGACCTGGTATCACCGGCAGCCTGTTCCAATGCAGCTGTATCACTTTCCAGACAGATAATGTTGGCACAATCCAGCACATGAGTCATGATACGGGTTGCTTCCTCTCGTGTCATGTGATGCGACTTAAAGTTCTTCTTCACATATCTGTTCACACGCTCAACCGCCTTGAATACGGCAGGTTTTCTAAACTCAGTGCCCGAAGCACTCAATCCCACTTCCACATCATAGGTATGGGTATAGTTGCAGAGGAATGTATTCCATTTTCTGGTAATCTCGCCCCCCAGGAAATGCTCCTCTTCAAAAGCAGGCTTGACATCAGGAATCTCCCCGCCATATACTTCGAGCGTAAACTCTTTCTTTTCCTGTGCATCCATCTGAACAGCAACAGCCATCAGCAGTGCTGCCATAAAAAACAATCTTACTTTCATTTTTTTTAATCCTTTCATTACCTTAAATTCAACATATTATAATTCTGGTCTCTTCTGCCAGATCAGTTTCGTATCGAAATCATCACCTCCCATAGACTGAACAGCCTCGAGATAATGATTACGGTTCATACGCTGCAGGATGGCAGGATACTTGAAGCGGTAAGGCATGTGCAATGATGCATCTACACCCGGACCCTTCGGTACATCAGGATAACCCGTACGGTTATACTCGAACCATTGCTGGAAATCAATGAAGAAGAGCGCATAAAACTTCTGTTCCATGATACGGCGTAAAGTTCCGTCATACGCTGCCTTCTCATTCTCAAAATATCCCTCAGGAACTTCTACACCCCATTGCGTAATCGCAGCAGTAACAGCCTTCTCATAGAGCTGCTTGGCATCATCAGAGATAAGACCACGCTGTGCCAGCTCTGCCTTGATGAAAAGCACCTCGGCATAGGTGAGACACTGGATATCCTGTGGTGCTGTGGCAAGATTAGCCGCATTAGGAGAAGAGGCGGTGAATGTAGGCTCTACATCATAACCACTAGGTAAGCCTATATAGGATTTCTCGTTTTTGCCAGTTTCAGGATTCTTGTTGGTTGCCTGTTTTGCAAAGACAGCCAGACGAGGATCCTTCCATGCCAAAAGGCGATTGACAAAGAACTCGGAAAGAGATTTATAGGATGACAGGTCAGAAGGACGGGTCATTGGTGCTTCATCAGGGGCAATACCGGAGATATGTACCTTGGCATTGTCATCATTCGATTCAAAAACCGGATAAGTAGCAGGATCTGCCATCATCTTCTTCAATTCAGTCTTTGCAAGATTACCCAATTCCTCAGAGTCGATGACACGCAGCAAAGCGCGTAAACGCAAAGAGTTGGTAAACTTCTTCCACTTCAGGATGCCCTCCAAATCAGAACCGCTGGTGCAATACATCTTGTCACCATTGGTGTTGAACTGCAATCCCTTCTGGAGATTATACCTGCTGTTTGCCACATCCAGACTGTCGATGATAAACCTGTAGACATCTGCCTGAGACTCAAACTTAGGATAATAGAGCTGTTCCTCACCACGGCAAGACTCCTGTACGGGTACATCGCCGAAGGCATCAGTCGTATTCTCGAATATCCAGCATCTGAGGGTCAACGCTATCGCCTGATAGTTCGGATCACCCACCTTGACGGCTTCGTCATAGATGGCTTTGGCATTGGTATTCCACTTGTAATAATTGGTCCAGACGCCATCACCGGCGGTATCACTGATGTTGAACCAACCCACACCGCTGGTAGAGTTGGTTGTAACCAGACACTGCATCAGCTGGAAAGTCCAGCTGTTATACCGTGACCAGGTATAGGTGCCCATGCCATAAATGAGAGGATCCATAAAACTACCGGCATTGGCAGAGTTCATGCGGGTAGGATCCACATTGGTATCGTCCATTGATTCACATGCCGTAGTCATCAGCATAGCAGGCACGGTCATCAGCATCATTATATTTCTGAAAATCTTTTTCATCGATTCTTTCTTTATTTTGTTCATTACATCATATTCTCAATTAGAAATCTACCTTGAGATTTACACCCCAAGAACGGCTTGTAGGAAGCGTACCGACCTCAACACCAGGCACAAAAGTATTACCATCAAGAGATGTTGTCTCTGGGTCAAACATCGGATAACTGGTGATGCAAAGCAGATTGCGGCCATACACACCCACCGAAGCATTGGAGATGAAAGTATTCTTCAGCCATTTTTTAGGCAACTGATAGTCGAGACGGACCTCACGGAGCTTGAGATAAGTAGTGCTGAAAGTATTGGTTTCAACATTTCCGATGCGGTAATACTCCTTATAGTAAGACTCCAAGGTGACAAGTTTCCTGTTCGGACTGTAAGTTCCATCACCGTTATCAACTACACCCGGTGCAATGCAATATACACCCGCTACTGGAGTTATCTTCTGCTGTTCAAAGAGCTTCAGAACATCCGGGTCCGTAATATCCAGATAGAGACTGGTTCCAGGTTTCCTACCATTCAGGGTTTCAGACAGGTGACCCTGTTCGCACATCTTGTGATGAGACTGCGAATAGGTCTTGCCGCCAACCTTTCCATCCCATTGCATGGAGAAGGACAAGTTCTTGAATCGCAGAGAAGTATTGAAAGCTCCCTCCCAGTCGGGTAAGGCACATGCCACATATTCAATCTCTGAAGGACGGGCAGGCAAACCGGCAGCGGTAATAATCACCTCACCCTGAGCATTACGCTTGAGCTTATAGCCCCAGATATCGCCGGTGGTTCCACCTTTGGTACCGATGATGCTTACATTGCCACTGACATAAGAACCGAGAATCTGTCGCTCATCGGCAAATTCGGAAAGCGATTCTATCTTGTTCTTATTGGTTGACCAGGTAGCGGTCATATCCCACTGCCAGTCTTTCGTCTTGACAGGAGTACCACGGAGTACAATCTCCACACCTCTGTTGCTCACACATCCCGAGTTGATGGTACCCTTGGTATAACCCGTAGTAGGATCAAAAGGAGCATTGAGAATCTGATTCTTTGTACGGTTATAATAATAAGTCACGTCTAATCCCAAACGGCTGCCAAAAGCCTTGAAATCCAATCCACCTTCCCAGTTGGTTGACATCTCCGGCTTGAAATCAGCATTATAGAGCGTGCCCGGCTTAACCAGAGAACCCGAGAAATCACTTGTAGTATAGTAAGGTGAAGTCTTGTAAGGCTGTGTATCATTACCTACCTGTGCCCAGGAAGCACGTACTTTCAAGAGATTCATCCATTTCGGCATCTTCATCATGCTGTTCAGTACAGCACTCAAGCCCACAGAAGGATAGAAGAAAGAACGGTTCTTGCGAGGCAAGGTGGATGACCAGTCGTTGCGTCCTGTTATGTCAAGGAACAACATCTCCTGATAAGCAAGGTTGGCCATGAAATAAAGTGAGTTGACACGCTTCTTGCGAATGGTAGTTGTTACCAATGGACTTGATACTCCATTAGCCAGACTATACACACCAGGCGTATTCAAGCCCGTAACGGAAGCCGACAGCAAATCATAATATGACTGCATCATGTTTCCACCGACAGAGGCATTGACATTGAGACCATTCTCAAAACTGTTGTGATAAGACAGCAACATATCAGAGTTTACCTCGTAGTCAAAGATGTTCTGCTTCTTGAAGAAACCTGTAGGGAAAGCCTTGTCATCCCAAGGTCTGTGCTGTTCCTGCTGCTGGGCAGTAGCCTGAAGACCGGAGCGTAACTGCAAATCCAGGAAACGGTTGATGGTAAAATTAGCTGAGATGTTACCATTGAAACTGTGTTTCTTTGCAGGGTTGGTTGCCTCATAAAGCAAGACGTATGGATTTGGCAGATAACTTGAGAATGGACGTATCTGCTTGATATTCTCCTTACCCTTATACCACATTGGCTTAAACCAGTCGAGGTTGAAGTTAGGATTCATGAATATCAGGAAATAGCTCAAAGAGTTGGAATTGTAAGTAAGTTGAGGAGTATTCTCCACATCTCTGTAAGTATAACTCATGCGGGCATTGATCTTCACACGCTTGGAAATCTGCTGTGAACCGGCGAAAGCTGCAGTGAGGCGCTGGTATCCCGAATTAGGCAATATCCACTCACTCTTGCTGTGAGTAAGAGAGATACGCATGTTTCCTGTACTGCTGTTACCCGTAAGAGCCAGAGAGTTAGTCATCGTATGACCAGTCTGGAACAATCCTGAATGGTTGTCTTTGTAGGCTCTCCAAGGAGTAGCCACATCAGCACGGCCTTCTTTTTCAGGATCATACTGATAGAACATCTGACCGTCGAACTTTGCGCCGAAAGCCGAACTGGTACCACTGGTGCCAGCCAAACCATCATCACTGGCGCCATAGGAATAATAAGGCTGACCTTCCCACTGAGTGCCTTTAGAACCGATGTTCTTGGCTACACCCTGTCCGAATTCAAACTGGTAATCAGGAAAGTGGGCTGCCTGCTCCCAGGAATTATTAAAGTTATAGCTGATACCTAATCCCTTTTTGGCTTTCTTTCCCGACTTAGTAGTAACCATGATTACACCATTGGCTGCTCTGGAACCATAAAGGGCAGAAGCGGATGCACCTTTCAAAACCTGAATACTCTCAATGTCATCCGGATTTAAATCAGAAAAACCATTACCGAAGTCAATAGAACCTTCAGAGTTGCCTCCAGCACCATAGGAACCACCGGGATTGTTCATAGGACTGGAAAGTGGCACACCATCAACTACGATAAGGGCTCCGTTTCCATCCATATTCATAGATACGTTACCACGGAGATTAATCTGGGTTGATGAAAGGGGACCACCTGCAGAAATGACATTCAATCCGGCTACCTGACCCTGCAAAGCTTGTGACCAGTTGGTTGGCATGGTTGCAGTAATATCAGCACCAGATACGGTTTGCGTAGCATAGCCGAGACTCTTTTCCTCTCTCTTGATACCCAAGGCTGTAACAACTACGTTATTCAGTTCTATCGGATCGTCACTAAACTTCGACTTCTGTATCTTTTTCCCTTTTACAGAACTTTTCTTTTCAGATGTCTTGCTACCATCCTGTGCAGACTGGGCAAACATGCTTCCAGCCACACAACATAATGTCATCGCAAAGAAGCATTTCTTCATACGTTGCTTTCTCATTTTCTACCTTATTATTATATAGTATTTATAATTACTAATTTCGGGTGCAAAGGTAGAACAGAAAGATTACGTCTCAGATACAGCGGCTATACAATTCATTTACTTTCCTGTTTCTAAAGAATTACAGTTTGCAGTATGGAAGCATACGTTGTTGCGCTCAACGAGAGCTGCCTCAAAAAAAACATAGGAAAACGTAAGGTAAATGAAATCTTTTTTGTACTTTTGCAGCCGGAATAAATAATCATAGTAAGAGAGAATTAATCAATGGAACAAAACAACAAGAACCAAATGATTCAAACTGCAGAGACTCAGGCTATCAGCCCGACTCAGCAGCACAAACCACACCCGCTCGTATCAGTACTCCCACTGGCTGTACTTATCGCTCTTATCGTCCTGGTAGTCAAACTCTTCCCAGATGATGCACTGGCTGGTGCATCACAGGTAGCCCTCATGATAGCTACAGCCGTATGCGTAGCACTCAGCATGACCATCTACAGGATGAAATGGAATATCTTTGAGGAGATGATCAAAAAGACCGTGGGCGATGCAGGAGTCTCTATCCTTATCCTGTTGCTCATCGGTATGATGTCAGCCACCTGGATGATCAGTGGCGTGGTTCCCACACTAATATATTATGGTGTACAGATTATGTCGCCCACCTTTTTCCTTCCCTGCGCATGCATCATCTCCAGTATCATCTCGGTGATGACAGGAACCTCATGGACCACCATTGCCACCATAGGTATTGCCCTGATGGGAATCGGTGATGCCCTGGGAATACCAGCTCCCTACACCGCTGGAGCAATTATCTCCGGTGCCTATTTCGGAGATAAACTCTCGCCAATGAGCGATACCACCGTGCTGGCTTCGAGTATAGCCGGAGCGGATCTCTTCTCACATATCCGCTACATGCTCAATACCACTATACCGAGTATTCTGCTCTCACTGGTACTCTATCTCATCATCGGACTCTGCTATGATTCCAAGCCAGTGGATGTCAGTCAGTATCTTACCGGTTTGAGTCATGGTTTCAACATCTCTCTGCTCACGATGCTGGTTCCCGCGTTTACCGGATGGCTTATCTATCGCAAGACTCCATCTCTCATCACGCTTCTGCTTTCAGCCCTTTCTGCATGTATCTGTGCTCTCATCCTCCAGCCGGAAGTGCTCGTAAAGATAGCAGGCGAAACCGGCATTACCGCCAAGAGTCTCTTTGAAGGAATCATGACCACCTGCTATACCCATACCCAGGTAGATTGCGGTATGGATAGCATTAATGATCTCGTGGCCACCCGGGGAATGGCGGGCATGCTCAATACTATCTGGCTCATTCTCTGTGCCATGTGTTTCGGATCGTGCATGGTAGCCAGCGGAATGCTCCACGCCATCACCCACATCCTGCTGAAAAGCATCCATAGCACCGTATCACTCGTATGCAGTACGGTGACATCCGGTGTTCTGCTCAATCTCGTAATGGGTGACCAGTTCCTGAGTATCATCATGAACGCTTCTATCTATAAGGACGAATATGCCGAACGAGGCTACCGTCCGGAACTCTTGAGCCGAAGTACGGAGGATAGTGCTACCGTTACGAGTGTACTGGTTCCGTGGACGGCCTGCGGAATGACGCAAAGTACGGTTCTAGGCATTCCGACACTCGTTTATCTTCCTTTCTGCTTCTTCAATATCATCAGTCCGCTGATGAGCTGCCTGGTTGCCATTCTTGGGTTCGTACCTAAACCACAGCCAAAAGTAGAGCAAATATGTGTAACGGAAGATAACAACGATTCTATCGGGTAAAGGGTGCCAATGTTTCAAACAAATCAGTCAAGTCATACTCTTTGTCTGGAGATGTATCGCTTTCCATGTCATCTGTGGAGATAGAGTCTTTCTGATGATCCTCTATCTCCTCAGGAAACAAATTGAGTTCTACATATTTTGCTTGGTTTACTTTTGATTCTTTTTTCATTTCTATTTCATGTTTTCACCAGTTACTTCACCGCTTTTCTTCTGTGTATTCGGCAGGAATCCGGCGATGATGCCGAGCAATGGCAGGAAGGCACTCACCTGGAAGATGAACTCGATGCTCGTCTTGTCGGCTAACCAGCCGAAAAAGGCGGATCCCAAACCTCCCAAACCAAACATCAGTCCGAAGAATATGCCGGCTATCAGACCTACTTTATCAGGCATCAGGTCGGTGGCATATACCACGATGGAAGAGAATGCCGAAGCAATGATCAATCCTGACAGGAAGGTAAAGATGATGGTCCACGTGAAGTTGACGAAAGGCATGGCGATGGCGAAAGGTGCCGCTCCGAGGATGGAGAACCAGATGACATACTTCCTGCCAAACTTGTCACCCAACATACCTCCAGCCACTGTTCCTATGGCAAAGGCAGCAAGGAACACGAAGAGGCACAGCTGTGAAGTCTGTACCGACACGCCGAACTTATCCATCAGGAAGAAGGTGAAGTAGCTCGTGATGCACGCCGTATAGAAATACTTAGAGAACACGAGCATGATGAGGATGAACAATGCCCAATACTTCACTCTTTTAGAGATATGGGTGTTGAGAAGCGGTTGTTTCTGCGGATGGTTCACCACGTAAGCCAATCGTGCCTTGTACCAGACTCCCAATCTTACCATGATGATGGCAGCAAGCAGGGCTGCGAGGGCAAACCAGGAGATGGCATGCTGTCCGAAAGGAAGAATGATGATGGCAGCCAGCAACGGACCTACTGCCGATCCGCCATTGCCGCCCACCTGAAAGATGGATTGTGCCAGACTCTTCTTGCCTCCCGATGCCATCTGTGCCACTCTTGAAGCTGTGGGATGAAACACGGACGAACCCAGACCTACAACGCTCACTGCCAGGAGAATCAGAAAGTAATTCTCGGCGAAAGCCAGCAGGAGCAGGCCCACCAACGTGAAGCACATGCCGATGGAGAGGGCATAGGGACGGGGATGCTTATCGGCATAAAGTCCTGTGAAAGGTTGCAGGATAGAAGATGTCATCTGGAAAACCAGCGTGATGATGCCTATCTGTGCAAACGAGAAGTCGAACTTATCCTTCACAATCGGATAGATGGAAGGGATAATCGACTGAATCATATCATTCAGGAAATGGGAAATGCTACAGATGATGAGCATGGAATATACCGTACCCTCTACCATCTTAGGATTTCCCTTGATTTTACTACCTATTGACTTGATGTTCATTTCTTTTATTGTTTTGTCTTTTTTTTCTTTTCTTATTTGAAAATCAACATTTTATGTTGTTTATGTTCTGCTTCAAGCTCCAACAACCTTCTCTTTGCATCCAATCCTCCGGCAAAACCTGTAAGGCAATGATTGCTGCCGATAACGCGATGGCAGGGAATGAAAATGCAGATACCATTAGCTCCGATAGCACCAGCAACGGCTCTTGTGCCATTGGGGTTACCCATACTCATGGCTATTTCCTTATAGCTTCTTGTTTCTCCGTAGGGTATGTTGAGCAATGCATGCCATACTTTTTTCTGAAAATCGGTTCCTACAGGGTGCAGCGGAATATCGAATGTCTTGCGTTTGCCGGTAAAATATTCGTCCAATTGCTTTTTGGTCTGTTCCAGGATAGAAGATGTTTGAATCTTGAACTCAGCCTTCATATACCGCGAAAGCCGAAGCTTATTGCCCTCTGCACATGGCATTTCATTCCAATCAGAAAGGCATAATTCATCGCCCACCGATGCCAGGATAATTTCTCCACAAGGCGAACTGTAATATTGGATGTTTACTTGCTGCATTTCTTATAACCAACTTCAATTAAACGGTTTGACGAATCTCATATTTAACCTCCATGCCAAGGATATCCATGATTTTTTCAACCGTCGATAGGGAAGGGTTACCTTTACCGCTCTCTATTTGCTTGATGGTAGAAATGGCTACCTCAGACATGTCAGCGAGGTCTTGCTGGGTTATTCCCAAGGCCTTACGCTGTAATTTCATTACTTCTTGAATTTTCATGCCAAACAGTGTATTATATTGTACTTTTCGTGCAAAGGTAACAAAAATTTTTAGATTACGCAAGAAAAGGTATAACATAATGTTCTTTTTATTAAAAATTATAAGCTCAAGGAATTTTTCTTGGTTATTTGCCATTGCTAACCATTTTTTTTCTTAACTTTGCATTCACAATATTGAAGTTCATAAACTAAAAGATTGATTATTATGCAGATATTATTGGCAAATGCCAAAATCATGTTTGATAAGGCAGACCGGAAGCCTATCTCCGTACCACTCTTCCAATCAGTTGCCAATATCTTGGCCGAAGAAATGGCAAGGATGGATGTTGATGAATTGGCTAGTCAGCTGGATTGCAGTAGCAAGATTGCAACTGAAAACTGGAAGCGATATCATAATTTTATGGCTGCAGAGAAGATGCCTGCTATCCTGGCTTACAATGGTCAGGCTTATAAACATCTGCGTGCCAGTTCTTTAAGTGAGGACTCATTAGAGTATGCCCAGAAGCATCTCTGGATTACCTGTTTTCTCTATGGTTTACTTCGACCGATGGATGGCATCGTACCTTATCGCATGGAGCATTGCGTATCGCTTGAAGCCACAAACGATAAGCCAGTCAATCAGTTCTGGAAAGACAAACTGACCGATGTTCTCATCGATAGTGTGAAAGCAGACGATGGCATACTCATCCATCTCTCTACAGAGGAATATGAACATCTGTTTGACTGGAAGAGAGTATGTAAGGAACTAAAGGTCATTCAGCCCCTCTTTTATGTCCGTCAGAAAGACGGCAGATTGAAGATGCAGGCTGTCTGGGCAAAGTCGTGCCGTGGAGCCATGGTGCGATTCATCTTGAACAACCAGGTTGCTACTCCTGAAGAATTGGCATCCTTCAGTTACGAAGGTTTTGAATATGCACCAGAATTAGGAGAAGCAACTTTTCCTCATTTCGTTCATTGAAAACCACTTTTTTCATAAAAAACGAATGATACATTAAATATTTTTTGTATCTTTGCATCCATTAGAAAGATTTGGGTGAAGCAAGGTGCAGATAAACATCGCATTACAGAGAACTCGGAGATTCTTGCCCTGTTTCAAGACTCTGGTAGCTATCAGCCCGATGCGGCAGAAGTAAACGGAAAAGAGTTTAAGGTAACGATACCGAGAACTATCCAAAAGAGCGATTCTACTACCCAAAAGAGAGAAAACGCTACCCAAAAGGACAGTTTAAAGGATAGTAATACTATCCTAAAGACAGATGTCACTACCCAAAAGAGTGATTCTACTACCCAAAAGGAGGCTTTAAAGGACAGTGATACTATCCAAAAGAGTGATTCTACTATCCAAAAGGAGGTTTTAAAGGATAGTGATACTATCCAAAAGAGTAATTCTACTATCCAAAAAGATTTGGATCCGTCACAGGTGAGAGTCTTGAATTTCTTTAGAGAACACCCTAAAGCTACCATAGACGAAATGGTTGCAGAATTAAACGATCTCTCATTGGGTGGAGTAAAATTCATTATAGCAAAATTACAGAAGAAAGGCTTGCTGAAACGTGTTGGCGGAAGAAAACACGGAGAGTGGCAGGTATTAATTTAGAAACAAGATAATAGCAAAAATTAAAGTACTGATTTTTATCTAAGGGTGATTATGATAAATAGACAGTACGGATATATATAAAAAATACCACAAACTCCTGACCCTATCTCTGATGTCAGGTGTTCATGCGCCTATCGGGATTATGGGAATCATCTTGCCTATCTATACCATCATCGACATGATAGAAACGGCAGAGAATGTGTGGTCTGATTCCTGTGTCTGTGCCATGGTGGATAGTGACTTGAAGAAATAATCACAGATGAATTCTCATTGTACATCCATATTAAAACTCGCAAATAGTAATAACCCGTAATATAATGAAGTAAACAGCTTTGTTACTTCATTATATTATAGGTTAAGTTTAAATCTTTCCTTAAACATATCTATCTCTCTAGCTGGGATTTGAAGCAGAGTAGCTAAACTTTCCCATTGACTAACTGCTGCTTGAACCCCTTGGATGATGTTTTCAGCTACCTCCTTCTTAATCATATAACTCTCGCACGAATCAAGCAGAACATGGATATCTGCCTTGTTTGAAGATTCATTGATCAGAAGACTCTGGTATTCATTAAGAGTAGGATTCATATCATAGGCAGGAGAGAGAGTCCATCCTTTTGGTGTGAGTAGAAAGCCATGGTTTCTGAAATGGTCATCAGAATTGCCAATACAGATGTTGAATGCAACCCTTCGGAAGAGTTCCTGAAGATTGTTCTCTACATCGCAGCACCCTTGGAGTATGAAATCAACTATATCAAGATAACCATAACCACCTTGGGCATTATCACCATCCTTTAATCCTAGCAGAGACATAGATGACGCAAAATGTATCCGTTTAGCTTCATCTGTTCTGTCAAAACGTCTGGACAGGAGTGTGTGATATTTTCCCAAACCTCCCAACGTCCTGGTTTGAGCTACCTGGATTCCTGCTTTTTGAGCAAGAAGATGAGAAAAATGCTCCCAAAGTCCTGCGTCATAATCATCCTTGCGCGAAGGAAACTTAGCGATACATAGATTGCCTTTCTCATCCAATACACCTGCCTTAGGTCTTGCGCCACCCAAAGATGTACCTGGCTGAATAAGTTGTGCTATCCATTTTTTCTCAGGTAGCGTATCATTCTCTTCTGATTTTTCCACTTCCTGACTGGCATGAATCAATTCTCTAATCTCAGTTAGTGGTGGTATCTTGAGAGATGGTGACAAGTTGATATAATCACCTTCCATTTCCCTTTTAAACCTAAATCCACCCATTCTAGAGAAGTCATCAATACCCATGAGGTAATCGAAAGAGGAAAGGGATCTGACAGCTCTTTTTTCTTCCGCGGCCTGTATCTGTTCTCTTCTTTTAAGCAAGGTGCGTCCCCACCTATCTGGCAATGCATCAGAAAAGCATCCGAAAATATCACTTCCTGGTTGAGTGTATTGCATGCCTGAATAGTTGTTGATGTCCTCCGATAGCTTGATTCCAGCATGAACCTCAAGCCAATTCTCATCAAACTTAAAGGCATAGCTGTCAGAGCCGCGCAATTTCTCATAGCACAGCTCACCTACCAGCTCAGGGCTGTCAAGCCAGTTAAAATCTGCGAAAACCAATAGTCGTTCCATTCCTATCCCTTTTTGGTTGCTCTTTGTCGGTTCTTCAGTCCCATATCCTGCAATGCCCTTCCGAGTTTGTCATCCTTTGCCAAGAGCAAGATATCATCATCCAGCTGAAGTGCATAGAGTACACGAAGGTAGATTCCGATGGAAACCGTTGGCATACCCTTCTCCACCTTGCAAAGTGTAACTTCTGAGCAGGTTGCTCTTTCTGCAACTTGTGCCATGCTCAGGTTGCGGCGTAATCTGGCAAGCTTGATCTGCTCCCCCACGATTTCCATTTTCTGAATCAACTTCCTTGGAAGTTTGTTAGCCATTGTATTCTTTGTCATTGTCTTAATCTTAATTATGATATGCAAATATACATAATATACTTCATTATAAGATGGGTTATCTAGTTTTTTTAAGAATAATTAGATGTATTAAAGCAAACGCAAGTCTTTTTTCGTCCACCTTATATTCATGTAACGCAAACCATGTATGTTAACATCAGCCTGGAATTTGTATTTCGGAAATATGCGGGTGTCAAATATTGTTTCTGAATTTTCGCAATTTCCGAATTTCCAATCTAGAAGGCCATGATGATATAAATCTTTTGGTTTGATAGTGTATTACTTGCTCTCTGCAAGACGAATCACCTATAGTCGTACGACCGTAAGGCTACAGTTGTACGACTATATAGGCTATAGTTGTACAACTCTGGAGCTATAGTCGTACAACTATAGGGGTTATAGTTGTACGACTACAGAATTCTGGATTTCCGAAAAAATTAGCAAGATTTGTAACACGCTGATTATCGGAAGGTTATGCATTTTTACCATACTTCTAATATTCTCCAAGAAATATTTTCCGAGCGGAAATTCGTGAATTTCAGAGGATTTAAATCATGATTTTGTAAAAAAACTTCTACTATGGTAACCAACCAATATGCCAATTCATCAATATTTTGCGGAGAATGTAAGTTTTTCTAATCCCATCGATTTGAATAAATTAAAAGCGAATATAATTATTAACTTAAATATCCGTAAAAAAATTACGGCGTATTGTTTTTTTCTATATCTTTGCAAGTGCTTAGCAGAACTTGCCACTACAATTTAGAAGCTGCTTCTCATTGTTTTAGAGGATTTTTGCTTGGCACAAATATTTTTAATAAAAAGTAAATAGAATCATGTTAGAAAAATTTGCCGTAACGAACTATAGAGGATTTGCTAAACGCATAGAATGGGATTTGTCAAAGCCAAGCAACTACTCGTTCAATACATTTGCCATAAAACATGGTATCATCAAGAATGGCATCGTATATGGACCGAATGGTTCTGGCAAGTCGAACTTTGCAATGTCCATCTTCGACATTACAAATCATCTTTCACAGAAGTGGAAGAAGGTAAACTATTATGATAACTTTACTTACACGGGAAAGTTGAATTTTCCTGTAGATTTCGAATACACGTTCATATTTGGAGATGATCGGCTACAATATTCCTACAGTAAATCCTCAGATGGCAAACTGGAGGAAGAAGAACTTATTGTGAATGATAAACTTATTTTCTGCAACAAGAATTCTGTCTTGACATTGGATGATACTGAGTTTCCGATGGATTCTGCGGTAAAGGCAAATCTCGCCAATAATGCCAACAATGTATCCATCATCAATTTTCTCCTCACCTCCTACCCCTTGTCAAAAGAACATTATCTTCTTAAGTTGCAGAAATTTGTCAACTCTATGCTGTGGTTCCGAAGTGTAGAAAAAAATGAGTTTATGGGATTGGCTACCGCACCAGCAAATCTCGATGAATATATCATAAAGAATCAACTGACTCTAGATTTTGAGGAGTTCATACTCAGGGTAAGTGGACAGCATTTTGAGTTTCAGAAACCCGATGAAAATGATAAAGAGTTGTATTGCATATTTGATTTAGGTCGCATTCCATTCGATAAAATAGCATCAACTGGTACACAATCTCTGATGCTTCTTTATTACTGGCTGAAACAGATGGCAGATGCATCGTTCGTTTTCATTGATGAATTTGATGCATTCTATCATTTCAGACTCTCGTATGAGGTTTGCAAGACGCTCTTTGCCCTTCCATGCCAAGCTTTTACGTCATCACATAATACCTACCTGATGACTAACGACTTGCTGCGCCCAGACTGCAATTTCATCTTGCAAGACAACAAAATCAAACCGTTGAGCGAATGCACCCAAAAGGAATTGAGATTTGGACATAATATAGAAAAAATGTTTAGAGGTAACGCATTCGAAATATGATACTATTTGTTTTTGAAGGAGTAAAACGTGAGCCGGATTTGTTCCGAACCATCCAGCGATTATATTTTGCAAATAGAGATGAACAGATATTATGTTCCTACAACAATAATATCTATCAGCTATACAAGGATTTGCAGGAGTATGATGGCGATGGAGATATTGTGTCTTTGCTAATGGAGAAATTTGCCGGTCAAACAGATAATCCACTCAAGGATATAGATACATCTGCTGACATTTCGGAAATCTATCTGTTCTTCGACTATGACTTTCATAACCGGAATTTACCACTTGAAGAAATCAACAAACAGGTAGAGGAAATGCTTGAAACCTTCAACAATGAAACGGAGTTTGGTAGGCTTTATATTGACTATCCGATGGTAGAATCTATACGATATACTAAGCAGTTGCCTGATGCAAACTATTGGACATATTCTGTAACACGCTCAGAGTGTGGTAAGTTCAAAGGTGTATCTGCCGCTTTTTCTGCGTACGACAGTTTCGATTTCATCCTTCTGAAAGATCATCGAGAGTCAACAGAAGAAGAGATTGCAGAAATTAGACAGAATTGGGAACATTTAAAGAAACAGAATGTGGAAAAAGCTAACTATCTTTGTAAGAATCTGAATACAATGCCAGTTTCTAAAGAAGACATTCTTCAAGATAAAATATTCAACTCACAGGTCGAAAAATATGTAAATACCGAAGATTGCAAAGTTGCAGTACTTAATGCCTTTCCTATATTTCTATTTGATTATTTCAAATGATATTTGGGAGTTTGTGAGCAAACTACACGTCGACACAACCTGTTGAACTACTCATACCCATAAGCACCCCAATGGATATGAGTAGTTACTCTAACTAAGCTACTAGTCAAAATAGCCAAAAATAGAACAGAAAAGCAAATAAATGTTCGTTTTCTATTCCAAATTTTACTGTCGTATAATGCCCACAAACACCTGAAATAGGGCTATTTTTGATTAATTAATAGTTGTTTAACTCACATTTTTAACAAATATCCGTACCTTTGCACCATGAAAACATTATTAGACGTTCATACACATACAATAGCATCAGGTCACGCCTACAGCAGTTTGCAGGAAATGACCTTGGCAGCAAAAGAGAAAGGATTGGAAATCCTTGGAATCACAGAGCACGGTCCCAATATCCCGGGTACTTGTGACCCTATCTATTTCAGAAACCTTCATTGCGTTCCACGCCAGCTCTATGGAATCAAACTGATGCTGGGAGCTGAACTCAATATCCTCAACACTGAGGGAGACATCGACCTCGACGAGGATTACTGGCGCATACTGGATATCCGAATCGCAGGCATTCATAGCCTTTGCTGGCAGGGAGGAACCAAGGAAGAGAACACGCAGGGTGTCATCAATGCCATGCGCAATCCCTTCGTGCAGATTATCTCCCATCCCGGTGACGGTACGGCAGATCTGGATTTCGAGGAACTGATGAAAGTTTCCAAGGAGACGCATACCCTACTTGAAATCAACAACCACTCCATGGCTCCTATCCGCCACAAGACGGTGGCTGCTCCCAATAATCTGGAACTGCTGCAACTTGCCAAGAAGTATGAGACTCCTGTCATCTTCGGAAGTGATGCCCACTTCTCTACGATGATTGCCGACTACAGCAACATTATGCCACTGGTGAAGAAAGCAGATTTCCCGGATGAGCTGGTTCTCAACTATCAGCCAGAGAAATTCATGGCTTACCTCAAGCCTACACCAGAGAAATAGGATGTCAATCTGCATGGTTATATCATCGACTCCCAAACGGGTAAACTGACAGAAGTAAAATAGAAAACAGAATAAAGAAATTAGTTTAAATTAAAACACGTAATATTAAGAATATGATTTCATTTGAAAGTGATTACAACAATGGTATGCTGCCAGAGATTCTAGAAGTTCTTGGCAAGACTAACAGTGATAAAACAACTGGTTATGGTTTTGATCCATACTCAGAATCTGCAAAAGAGAAAATCCGCAGGGCTGTGGACAATGAGAATGCAGAAGTGTTCTTCCTGATAGGCGGTACGCAGACCAATACCACGGTCATTGATTCCGTCCTCATGGGATGCGAAGGAGTAATCTGTGTGGAAACCGGTCATATTGAGGTACATGAATCAGGAGCAGTAGAAGCTTTCGGGCATAAGGTCATTACCCTGCCAGGAAAAAACAGCAAGCTGACAACCGGCACCCTATCAGCCTATATGGATAGCTTCCTAGCCGACGAATCGCATCCTCACATGGTACAGCCAGGCATGGTTTATATCTCGATGCCGACTGAGTTCGGAATGGTCTACACCAGAGAAGAACTGGCTGCGCTGTATGCAACCTGCCAGAAATATGACCTCCGTCTCTTCATCGATGGTGCACGACTGGGATATGGTCTGGTTTCAGAAGCATGCGACTATGACTTGCCATTCCTTGCAAAGCATTGTGATGTATTCTATATCGGCGGAACCAAGGTGGGTGCCATGATGGGCGAAGCTGTGGTATTCTCGGGCATGAAGGCACCGAAATACTTCTTCACCAACGTAAAGCGTCATGGAGCCTTGCTTGCCAAGGGCAGAATGCTCGGCATCCAGTTTGACACGCTGTTTACGGATGAGCTCTATTTCAAAATATCGCGCCACGCCATCTCCATGGCTACCCGCATCCGCAGCATCTTCGAAAAGCATGGTATCGCCATTGCCTACGATTCTCCAACCAATCAGCAGTTTGTAGTACTCTCACCTGCCCTCTACGAAGCCCTTTCCCAAAAAGTAGCATTCGAGATATGGGAAAGAAAGAATGATCATGAAATCATCTGCCGATTCGTGACAAGCTGGGCAACAAAGGAGGAAGAACTCGACGAGCTAGACCGTATTCTTCAAGCTTACGCTTAAGAAGGCTAAGGATGGTTCTCCTCCAGAATCATCCTTAGCAATTCTTCATTTGCCTCGTTGTTTATCTCTGCATCCTCCAACTCAGAGAAATAGTCAAGCGTAGCGGAACATTCGCCTGTAATATCTATCCCTATCACTTTTTCATGGGCATAGATGATGCGAAGCACGGCTTGAAGCTGCATGAGAGTCATGTCTCCATTGCTCCAGTCGGTGATGGCATCCTGCTTTCTCAATACATCCTTATCTATGGATATGTAAACCGGCTCATGTATAAGTTTACCAGCCTTCGACGGCCAAGCCTGGTGATGATCTATCTCTGACTGACTGTAGAACAACACCCTCTCTCTTAAGTGAACAGGCACCTGGGCTATCAACTCGTCCGATGCCCCCACAATGATAATGTGTTTGACAAACGGGTTCTTCTCCAAAACATCTCTCACCCAACCACCACATGACACAACACCCTCCCATTCCGGTTGCTGCATATCCGGATGATGGTCGAAAACTATCAGGGAAAAAGGTTCATGGAGCCTGGATACCCAATATTCGGTAAGATAGTGGAAATCTCCAGAATCGATGAAATGAACAGCCTCGGCAGGAAAAGGAGCCAATCGGCGGTGCAGTTCCTCCCTACCCTCTTCGTCACAATAACAGTCTACCCCTTTCATGTCCCGGCAATCTACATGGACGATATTCCTGTTTGAGGCAAATGCCTCCAAGTCGTATACGCCGGTAAAGTTAAGGAGAATGATAGGTATTTTCTTTTTCATGTTGAATCAGTTTTCTAAATGCTGGTTGCAAAAATACCTAATATTCATAAATACTCGATGAATTATACATTATATTATTGTTAAAATTAGATTTTTTTAACCAGGAAATATCGCAACCTTGATGACTCCATCCTTACGATTCTCAAAGACATCGTATGCCTCTTCTATTCTTGATAGTGGGAAACGATGGGTAATCAAAGGAGTGGTATCTATCTTTCCCTGAGCAATCAAGCCCAGGATTTCCTCACAGTCACATCCATCCACACCTCCCGTCTTGAAGATGAGGTTCTTGCCATACATATCAGGAAGCGGAAGCATCTGCGGCTTGTCATACATCGCAACGATGGTGACGATAGCATTAGGACGGGCACATCTCCAGGCAAGCTGGAAAGTATCTGGTCCACCCGCAACCTCCATCACCACATCAGCTCCCCCATGCTGACTATGTTCCTTGACGAATGCCTCACAATCCTCAGGTTCAACAACCATTACCTGCGGATAATGTTTCAGGATGAACTCTCGCCTATCCTTTGATTTCTCACAGACGATGATGTTCATCGGATTCTTGAGCAAGGTGCAAAGCAAACTGCAGACACCCGTAGGACCAGCACCGATAATCAAGACTGTATCCTCTTCCGTAATTTCAGATATTCTCGTAGCCCAGAATCCAGTAGCAAGGATGTCGCCAACGAAGAGCGCCTGCTCATCGCTCACTGTATCCGGTATCTTGTTCAAACCTGTTGTAGCATACGGAACCCTCACGTATTCCGTCTGTCCGCCGTCAATTCTGCATCCCAGCGCCCATCCGCCATGTGGCGAGGTACAGTTATTCACGTATCCATGCTGGCAGTAGAAACATTCGCCGCAGAAAGTCTCCACGTTGACGGTTACTCTGTCTCCCGGCTTCACGTGGGTAACCTTCTCTCCTACTTCTTCCACGATACCCACCATTTCATGGCCAACAGTAATCCCCGGCACAGCTCGAGGCACAGAACCATGCTTGATATGAAGATCACTGGTACAGATACTGCTCAGCGTTACTCTTACGATGGCATCATGCTCATCTATTATCGTAGGCTTCCCTTTTTCTGTGAAGCCAAACTTTCCTTGCTGGATATATGTAAATGCTTTCACCTTAATTATATATATTATTATTCACGTTAAATCATGCTGCGAAGTTACAAAAAACATTTTAATCATACAAGAAAAAATACAGATTCTTTCTCACCTTTTGACCTGTAAACTATTAAAAAGTCAGTCTTTTTTTACAAGTAAGACCATTTTTTACGATTTTTCAGTTAACAAAGCCATAAAATATTCACTGATGTTCAAATAGTTAGCCAAAAATTTGGAGAATAGAATATTTTTTCTTACCTTTGCATAAAAGATTTGAATTCAATTTTTCATAGAATATCATATGTATCAAGATTTAGATTTTACTGATAACAATTACTATCAGGAAGATTATATAGATTCGCCGGTTGATGATTTCGACTGGATGCCTAATTTATTTGCCAAACTCGCAAATCACCTGCGAACTTCAACTTCCGCAGACGTTATCAGACTGGGAAGCATCGGCTGCATAAGAAACAATGAGTCGGGAGATAATTCACCTCTCCAATGGGATGAGGTGGAAACCATGCGTCGCTATATAGATAGCGTTAACAGAGGCTTGGGTGTACCTGAAGATTCCACACTCCAGCAGTTGCTCCATTCTACTGAATGGACTAACTATGGTATTTTCACCATGAACTTTATCTCGGACAAGAACCTCGACTATAAAGGAATCTGTGAGGTTGAAAATACAAATCTCTCATACGCCAGCATGGCTTTTCTAATAGCACTGGTAAAGGGGATGAGTATGATTAATCTCAAACACCCTTCGGAAAAGGGAGAAATCAATCATATCTTCACATACGTAATTCCAAGCCAATTCTCCACCTTCTCCTTTGCTTCATTCCTCAATGTGGCCAATGCACGTCTCGCAAACAAGGAAAATATTTCTGAACAGGAGATTGAAGAGTTGACCCAACTTGCTTTCAAGAGTCGCTACTGGAAACAAGAGACCTCACTCAAGAGTAAAGACAGCGAGTTGTTCATCTATGTCCTTAAGAACATCATTTCGGATATTCTAGGACTGAAGCTTGACATCAATGCGGAATCCTTTGCCAAACAGGCAAAGAAGGAAGAGAAAAAGACTGCCACTCCAACTGTAGATACCCATAAGAAAAAGAAGAAGGAAAAAGAAAAGACTATCTTGAAAGATAATTCCAAGCCTTCTCTAGTATCAACGATAGTAAAAGTCTTAACAGAGGAATCTCTCCCGCAAACCAAAGAGAGTCTCATTGATAAGACTATGCAACTCTATCCTACTCTCAAGATAAACTGTTTCAACACCACCCTATCAAGACTCCATAAAAATGAAGTTCTGAATTATTATAATGGTGGACTGATCGGTATCAAAGGCAAAAGATACGGAAGAGGCTACAAGATAATTAGCCGTTTACATAAACATAAGGAAACTGATTAAGGTAAATTTTGTGCCAAGAAAATCCAAAGGCTAAAGACCTTTGGGTTTTCTTGGCACTATTATATAATGCTTGAATCTCACTGGCATTTCTCTTGATGACTGTAGGGTGACATCTTAGAATAATTTGTGATGCTATATCCATACGAAAACGAGTAGCTCCTACACCAACCACATCAAATCCACATAATTGGTTATGTTGTGTATGAGAGGTTGCTGCTCTTCAATCAATCGTAAATCTGTCTTCATCTGCTTCACTACATTGTTAATATGTACTGTAACCATTGTCTCTGCACCATTGTTTGGCATATTCAAATCCTTGTGCAGTGGCTCTGTGAATCCATTTAAGTCCCTTGCGCTTGTCCTGCTTGACGCCTGTGCCGGTCATATAGAACAATCCGGTTGAGAACTGAGCCTGCGCATCTTTTTGCTGGGCAGCCATTTCATACCAGAAGGCAGCCCAACTGTCGTCCTTCTCCACTCCATCTCCCTGGTAGTAGCATTCAGCCACATTGACTTGCAACCTACAAATGTTTCATCCCAATGCTGGTTACACTATCAGGAATAACAAGACTCTTCAAAGAATCGCAATATAAAAACGCCCCAAATCCTATTTCAGTAACACTATCTGGAATGACGAGGCTCGTCAAAGAATAGCAACATGCAAATGCCCTATCACAAATTATCTTTGTCCCCTCTTTTATGGAATAAGAACCCTTAAGTTGTCGTGGAACTTACAATAGTTTTCTTCCATCTTTGCTGTATTTTACGCCAAATTCATCTGTAAAGGCCTCATTTAACTCTGCTTTCGTTGCTCCTGTTGACATATCCTCTACTTTCAACTGACAAGCACCCAGAGAACCACCATCCACCCAATCCATCAACAGTACCGGATATTTCTCCTCTTTGCCTTGACTCTGAACCAAGAGTTCCTTATCCAGAAACTTTACAGAACTACTGTTGGAAGACGCATCAGCACATCTTTTCTGAGCTTTCGTAAAACACTTAAGAGCATAACACTTCCCGGTAGTCTTGTCCTGCATCTTAAACACTACGGAAGAATCACCACTGATGTGATAGGGTTCACCTTGACCATCTAATACGACAGAAAGGTGAGCTAACTTGTCAAGATTATTACCGGCATCTTGAATAGCCTTCATATATTCTAATAGGGTTGGTTACTGCATAGCTTTTACAATTATTGATTCATTTCATTTAGCCGTATGAAAATACGACTTTACAAAAGTACACATTAAAATTCTAACCAACAAAAGAAACAGCAGAAAACTTATAGAATAGTGCCCCAAAAACTAGTTTTTACCAAAATTGGCACTGTTATATAAAGAAATTCCGTCCATTGAGAGTATAGAAGAAAGTATAAGACAATTGCTCTCGTATTTAAAATAGTAAGAAGAGTCCACAAAAAATGTACTCTTTTAAAAGCCTTCTGTTTCAAGAAGATATATATATTGCGTGTTGGCTCAATACTTCCCATGCGCAAGTATCTATAAGTGACAAGATGATTCTAGGCTCCAAAAACCTCCTAAACTATCTTAAAGTGCAGGAAAAAGTTAAATAATCGCTGCTACGCAAATAGATTGCGGAGTTATTTGCTATCTTTGCAACAGAATTTAAAATGAATAGCTTATGCCAGCAAACAAGAATGCCCTCATAAGGTACAAGACGATAGATAATTGCCTGAGAAACAAGTATCGCCGATGGACTATCGACAACCTGGTGGATGCTTGCAGCGATGCCCTCTATGACATGGAAGGCATCACGAAAGGTGTGTCTTTGAGAACCGTGCAGGCAGACCTGCAGATCATGCGCAGTGACAAACTGGGCTATAATGCCCCCATAGAGGTGTATGACGGCAAATACTACCGCTATGCAGACCCCAACTATTCCATCTTCGACATGCCCCTGTCTGAAAACGACTATGAGATCATGAAGGAAGCCGTGGAAATGCTCAAACAGCTGGAAGACTTCGACCACTTCTTGGAAATGGCAGACGTGGTGGGAAGACTGCAGGACAAACTGTCCATCAGCAAAAGCAACAGAAAGCACATCATCCACTTCGATTCGGTGCCCAACCTCAAAGGCCTGGAACTACTGAACCCACTCTATAATTACATCGCAGGCAAGCAAACCATGAGAATCATCTACCAGTCATTCAACGCAAGGGAGCCCAACGAATTCATTCTCTACCCCTACCTGCTGAAGGAATACAGAAACAGATGGTTCCTCTTCGGCTCGGTGAAGAAAGACCTGGTACTGTATAACCTGGCCCTGGACAGAATCGTATCCATTGAACCCATCAATGAACCCTTCCGGGAAAATCCCAAGTTCAATAACGAAAAGTTCTTTGACGATGTCATCGGAGTGAGCAAGAATATCGACAACAGACCACGCACCATCAAGTTCTGGGCATCCAGAGAACAGAGTAAGTATATCCAGACCAAACCCCTCCATCATAGCCAGCAGCTCATCCGAGAAAACAAGGACGGCAGCTGTATCTTCCAGATCTCCGTGGTCATCAACTTCGAGCTCTACTCCGTCCTCATGAGCTATGGCCCAGGAGTAAGAGTCATCTCTCCCCGATGTGCCGTGAGCTATATGAAAGAAAAGACAAAGGAAATGGCAGACATCTATGAAGAGCCTTTCCATTTCGAAGAAGGCGACAATTGAAGAAGACAACAATTAAAAAAAGAAGAAAGAAATGAAAGAACAAAGCAATAATCAACCAGAGCAGATCGCCATCCGGGAAAGAATCTGCAACCACCTTCGGGAAATCGAGGAGCAACACCACGTAAAGATCCTCTATGCCGTAGAATCCGGCAGCAGGGCATGGGGCTTCTCGTCACCAGACAGTGATTGGGATGTACGCTTCATCTATGTCCATACGCCAGAGTGGTACTTCCATATCGAAGAACAAAAGGATACCATCGAGCAGATGTTCCCTGATGAAACAGACATGGCAGGCTGGGACCTGAAGAAAGCCCTGCGCCTCTTCAAACGCTCCAACCCTTCACTCTTTGAATGGCTCCACTCCCCTATCATCTACCAGATGGACGAGCAGTTCATCCACGAGATAAGACAAATGGAAACCCAATACTTCAACCCGGAGAAAGCCATGTTCCACTACAACCACATCTACAAAAAGCATAACGACAGATACATCAGGGACTATGGACTGCCGCTCAAGAGATTCCTCTACTACCTCAGAGGCATCCTGGTATGCAAATGGCTATCTCAAAAAGCCACCATACCTCCTGTGAGATTCAAAGAACTGGTGGATGCCACCGTAGAGGAACCAGACATGAAAGCAAAGATCGCTCACCTGCTGGAACTCAAAAAGAAAAGCAACGAACACAACCTAGAACCCGTGGATGAGCAGCTCTTCGCTTGGGCACAGGAATGGGCAGAGTTCTACAACCAAAAGGTAGAGCACATCCACCCGGGGAAAAAGACAATGCCCGATGAGAAGCTCAACAGGCTAATGTACGATACAGTCAAGAGAATGGCCACTCAATCCCCCAATTCACCATCTCAACACCCCAAAATAACAAAATAAATAAAAAATACAAACAAAATCGCATAAGAAAAGGCTCAAGACCACATCCCTGCAGGTAAACAGAAATGTGGTTTTGAACCTTTCTGCTAACTTGAAACTGAAACCAACCAAACCAGAACAATAGGTAAATTGGAATACCCAAATTATTCATCAATGAAAGGCTGCTAAGGACAAGTTTACGGCTAATATCCTACAAAAAAGCAGAAAGTCCCTCATAAAAGTGTATGGATAGCTCGAAAAGTCCCTCATAAAAATGTGATACTCCTTTGCTATCTCGCTATTTTTCAGCATATTTGCAGCCAAAAACGCAATATACGGAAAGATTAATCATGCAAGACCTCATTGCTTGGAAAAACAGAGAGGATAGAAAACCCCTTATTCTGCCAGGAGCAAGACAGGTTGGCAAAACTTATATCTTGAAGGAATTCGGGCCTACGAAAAAGACATTTCCAAGCATGCGCCAAAAGAACAGGTGGTAAGAATCAACCAGGTATGGAACTCTGTCCCTTCCCAACTAGCCAAAGAGAATAAAAAGTTCATCTATGGTGTAGTAAAGCAAGGTGCCAGAGCCAAGGATTATGTGTTGGCCATTCAGGCAGGAATGCAGGTCATACCGGTAGAAGTAAAGGCAGAGGAGAATCTTCAGTCAAAGTCTTTGAAAGCGACTATAGCCAAATATCCCGGAATGAAAGGCTTTCGCTTTTCCATGAGCGACTATCGGGAACAGGACGATATTACCAATGTACCATTATATGGTGCAAGAGGATATTTGGAAACATACAACTGAAACAGTTTTCGGTAATCTCTGCCGCCCGGAATCAGTAAGCAATACAAGAGAGTCCTTTAAAAACGGACTCTCTTTTAATACTGAGCTCCTTTAAACCAGTCCACTTAGATCAAGGGTATATCGAGCAGGAAGATTCTGATCTTTCTGGATAAACATCAGCATATAAATAGGGAGATAAGTGATTTTTCCTACCTGTCTTGCTCCTGTCAACATCAACGCTTTCTTATTCGTTTCGAAGAAATCGGCTAAATATCTGTCTATCTTACGTTTAATCATATCTTTGTCCTCTTTTCTAACATTAAACGGATGTATTTTGTCCGTTTTTCCAAGACATTTGCGCATATTTTTGTCCGTTTTTCCAAGATTTAACAGTTTCTATCTCTCATTCCACCTTATCACAAAAGCAGCATTATTACGAGACAAGATAGAGAGATAACGGTAATTTTGAAGAACTTGTTTTTAGGGGGATGTCACCAACTTCAAATTTTGGATATCAGGCATCCATCTGAAATGCCAATGAAAACTCAAGACATCAAAAAAGAAAAGGGTGATGGAATGCAAGCTACCCTGTCAATACACAGGGCTGTGATTATTTCCTCCATCACTCTGGAATGGAGGACGTGTCCCGAATGGGATTAAACGCTCCCTCCACGCTGCAAAGATACAACAATCTTCCGAATCACCAAACAAAAAAAAGAAAAAAACTCACTTATAGACGCTATAAACATGGGAAACTATACAAAAAGCCACCCAAATGCATCATAAGGAAGGCTAAAATAATGTACCTACCGATGAGAACATGATTACCCAACACATCGTCACCAAAACCAAATTATTCTGTTGATTCATTTCCATTCCTATACGCCAGTATGACAAGCAGAAGTCTCTGCTCATCACCAGCCTGTATCTTTTGAAGAAGCTCCACCTGAGCAGAATCCATAAATAACTGCCCTATAGACATGAGCTGACTAAGTTCACCCATAAATAACGGGTACTTTACAGAAGATACTATCTGAAAAGACACCCTATCATATAGGGCCCAATCTACAAGTGTATACTGCTGAAAGGCACGAAGGATTGCCTCTGCCCTACTCTCGCCGTCCATTTGGAAGGAATAGATTCGGCGCTTGACCATTTGTCTGTTTCTATTACAATTCATCATTTCTTTCGAAGTTTTTGGTGCAAAGATAGAAGAAATGGGTGTAAAATTACTTCACACATCAAAAAAATCAACTTGTGCAACATATTTTCCTATCTTTTCATTATCTTTGTACCAAAATTTTAAGAAACAAAAATAAAACTATACAATATGGCTATCAATCAATTGAACAAATATGTCTGGCTCGTGGAAACCATCCACCGGGCAAAGAAAAGGGGCGGCATCACCCTGAAGGAAATCCAAAGCAGATGGTTGGACTCTGACCTCAGTGAGGGAACGGAACTCTCCCGAAGAACCTTTATCAACAACATCCATAGCATCGAGGAACTGTTTGAGATAAACATCGAATGTGGCAGCGGATACCGCTACAACATTGAGTATGGCGACTGTTTCGATGAAGGAAGTACCCGAAGTTGGTTGCTCAATGCCTTCTCCCTCCACGCCATGGTTGGCAACAGCCGTAAACTCAAGGAACGGGTCCTTCTGGAGGACATGCCTTCTGGCAGAAACTATCTGGAAGACATCATCAAGGCCATGCGTGACAACCATGTCATTTTCATCTCTTACTATAGTTACAATTCCGAGAAGTATTATGAGTTTGACATCCATCCTTATTTCGTGAAGGCTTTCAAGAAACGCTGGTATGTGGTTGCCTATAGCCCTGGCACGAACGATATTCGTTGTTATGCCCTTGACCGTATGGAGAATGTCATCATCTCAGACAAAGTTTTCAAGATGCCAAAGGATTTGGAACCGGCCGAATATTTCAAGGATTGCTTCGGAATCATCAATAACGAGAATTCCGAAGTTCAGAAGGTGGTGCTCAAGGTAGATGCCTTCCAGAGCAACTACATACGTAATCTCCCTCTCCATGAGTCTCAAAAGGAAATGAAGCGTACCGATGAATACTCCATCTTTGAGTATCACCTGAAACCAGAGTTTGATTTCGAACAGGAGATTTTCTCTAACATGGACACCATGGAAGTTCTGGAACCACAATGGCTAAGGGAAGAGGTGAGTGAAAGGTTGAGAAACCTTGCTAAGAAATACAAGATCTGCCCTTCTTCTTAACTCTCCTCAACAAATGATTAAGGCGGTAAATACGTAATTTTGTATTTACCGCCATTTTCATTTCTGCCAAGAAAAATGATATTGATGCAAACTATTTTGAATCATAAGGAAATGACGATTCATGCCTATCGCTTTCTGCTCAAACTTACCTTTAGGAGTATTGAGCACTCCATCGAAATCCAAAAATATATACTTCTCCATAGGGGATATTTAATTTTAATTATACATTAGAATCCTATCTTTCTCTTGGTCCTAGTACCTTCCAATCTCTCGCTCTCGCAAAACTCGCTAAGAGACTTGACCATCTTCTCCGGGCTACCATGCAAAATGGTCTGAATGGTGTAATGACGGGCGATATTCTCTATCTCACCACCACTGAAATCATAGTGGGCAGCAAGGAAAGAAGCATCAGCATCCTCCAAAGAAGGTATCATCGCTTGCCAAATCTGTGAACGGCAAGCCAAATCAGGCTTCTCAAATTTCACTTTATAGAGGAAACGACGCTCAAAAGCCTTGTCCATGTTTTCTGCGAGATTAGTTGTGGCGATGAGAATACCATCCAGCTGTTCTATCTCCTGAAGGATGATGTTCTGAATACTGTTCTCCATCTTCTCCACAGCTCTTTCCGCTCCCACCTGACGCTTGCCGATGATAGCATCAGCCTCATTGAATAACAGGATAGGAGCCTTGACAGATTGCTTCACCTTCTGCTTATAGTCATCGAAGATACCCTTGATGTTCTTTTCGCTCTCGCCAACCCACATGCTCTTAACCTCTGAAACGTTCACCTGAATCAGGTCACGCCCTGTCTTCCTGGCTATCTGAAGAACAGTCTCCGTCTTGCCAGTGCCAGGCGCACCATAGAAAAGACAAGCAAAGCCACTCCTGAAATTGGTTTCCCTCAAACGATTTCTGATACTCTGGTAGTGCTCTTCCTCCAAGAGTGTTGCCAGTTCATCAACTTGCTTTCGTTCCTTACTGTTGTAGAACAGTTGCTTGGGTTTGATGTCCTCAAATGACAATATCCCTCCCTTCGGACGAGTACCACGCATGGAAGACAGGTTGAGCTCAGAGAAGAGCTGCTTCTTGGCATCGTCTGTAATCTTGAAGGACTCCCTGTCCACAAAGCCATCGTCATTGGTATACTCGATAAACTTCTCCACTAAGAACAAATGGTCACCTTGGCTCAAGCCTCGCTTTGCCCATCTCCAGTCTGCCTCTCCCTCCTCGTAGAGAAATTCCAAGTCGTGATAACGGATATCGTCATCACCATCTATGACAAAGAGTGTACAGAACAACAGGAAAAGAGGAAATTCTGTATCCTCCACATCTATGTCAAATGAAGATATGGCCTTGACAAAAGCCAGGTTCTCATTCTTGCGAACCAATGCCCTGAGCTTCTTTTTCAATATTTGCCTGTCAAGTTTCCTGCGACGGCATTTTGTGAACAGTTCATTGAACTTGTCAAACAATTCCCTGGCTGTAAGCTCCTCCACATCTGAAGGAATATAACGTTGATTTTGCTGAAATGCCTCCATCACCTCCATGGGGAGGCAGTAGTAAAGACCTTCATCCTTACTTCGGCAGACATATTCCTTGTCAACAAGTTCCTCTGTCTCCTTGGAATATCGAAGCAAGCTAAGGATTCTGCAATCCAGAAAATCCGTATAGTCAGAGAACTGGATGTGGTTGTCATCACACCTGTCAGCAAACAAGGCCATGATGGCACTGGCACGCTTGGAGATACACAACTTGTCAGAAACAAATCCAAGATATGGGTCTGCCTCCTGATAGAACTTCTCACCAAGTGAAGAACCCTTGGCCTTGTCTACGATAATCTCGAAGGCTTGGAGCAAGTCCATCTGCTCCATACCTTTCTTACATGACGTTTGCATAACCATAATAGCACTACATTAATACATACAATTTTTTCCATGAGGGAAAGTCTTCTGAAGTCAGTTCCTCCCAATATGGTTCTCAAATAAGGTCTATTTCCCATCAGTCATCTTTTTTAAATGAAGAAATCATCCTCTTCCTCATCCTCACCATTTGGGAACATAACACTTCTCTCATACTCAGGATCATAGAAATCATACTCATTCTTCACCTGCCGGATTTTCTTCTGGATGGAACAAATCTTCTCCAGTTCCGGAAATTGAAGATGTTCACGATTGAACTCCAATATCTCATTCAACTCTCTCTCAAAGGAGCAAACCTCTGATTGAAAGTCATCCATGTCAAACTCGGAATCATTGAAGAGGTCATTATCAAGAGCCTCATTCAAACGTCTGTTCATTTCCTCAATTTTCATCTTTAATGCCGTATTCATCTGTCTAATATTTTAAAAGTGAAACACTTGACACTCATATACTTTGTGCCTGATTCTGTATTCTGGTGCAAAGTTACGAGGTAGCTATGTAAGTTCGTTTCACAGGATGAGAATATTTTCTATTGAGCAACAATTTTTCTCACCATTCAGCTAATTTTGCAAAAAAATAGAAAGGAAAAACAATGGAAATGGAAATGGAAAAAGATCACTTAAATGGCAAGATGCTAGATAAGGAAAAAGCCCTATCCGCCATCAAAACCAGTTACCTCAACAGCTATAAGGTAATTGTAGCTGGTGGGCGAGACTTGGCTGATTACGCCTATATGAAAAAGAAACTGGATGAAGTATTCAACGCTTTAGGAGGCCTGGACTCCCATCCCGTAGAAATCATATCAGGCATGGCCAAAGGTGCAGACACTTTAGGCATCAGATATGCAGAGGAGCATCAGCTGACAATGGTCCTTTACCCTGCAAACTGGAAAAAGTATCCCAGAATGGCAGGCATACTGAGAAACATGAACATGCTTGAGACTGCCACTCACCTTGTGGCATTCTGGGATGGAAATAAGAAATAAGCATAAATTTCACGTTTTTTTAAAGCAAAACCGAAAAAAAACTTGTTTCTGTTCAGAAATCTCGCAAAGATTTTGTATCTTTGTCACTGATAATCATTTAAATGTTTAGCGTATGCCTACAAACAAGAATGCCCAACTCAGGTATCAAATACTGGATAGATGCTTTAGCGACTTTAAACGCAAAAAGATTATTGAGAATCAAAGCATTGAGTCTTTGCTTCATCTTAGTCGTAGTGTTTTTGGTGCAGACTTCGGTGCATCATCTGCTGTCATCAAGAACACCAACAACGCTAATGCTTGTGGAACTTACTTCCGCTTGGTAGAACGTACATTCCAAAAGTTTGAACAAAGCCATCTTCGTATGCTCTTTGAACAGACATTGGCTAACCATGAATTTAAATTCAATTTCAAGGAAGATGGTATAGATCAATATAAAGAGCTTGTTCCAAACAGCCGATTTGAAATAGACGACGATGGAATCATCCCTCTCATGGCTTCCAATATAGAATTTACCGATGCAGTAACCAAACGTTTCAAGACATGGCTGACTGTTACTTTCGGGGAAGAGGCTTTTGTTGAAAACCTTAACTATATAGAGAAGTGCTTAGGCAAAACGTTAGATGCATATTTTGTAAAGGATTTTTAGAAGGGCCATAAGAAGATGTATCAAAACCGACCTATCTACTGTCTTTTCTCATCTGCGAAGGGAGCATTTCAATGTTTGGTATATATGCACCGCATGAATCCATATACGGCAGAGAAAATACGTACCAACTATTTGCTGCCTCACATAGAATGGTTAAATGAGTTGCAAACTAATGCAGCTAATTTGTCTCCAAGAGAACGTAAGGAACTTGATGGCATTGTAAAACAAATAGATGAATGCCGAGAGTACCATGATCGTCTTCATATTATTGCAGATCAACAAATTAATTTTGACTTAGATGATGGTGTAGTGATCAACTACGCCAAATTTGGGGATGTTCTAAAAAAGATAAAATACAAAGCTATGGTTAATAGTATTGAAAGAAAAGCGGTTACAGAACTTATGAAGGGGTATTATTTTTATATCCCTTCATATCAACGCGGCTATAGATGGACCAGCATCCAGGTGATTCAACTACTAAGTGATTTATTATGTTATGCAAGTAGCACTTTTAACAAGCGAATACAAGGTATAAACGAAGGTGAGTACTATTGTCTACAGCCGGTAGTAGCAAGAAAAATCACAGACAAAGAAGTACAGAGAAAATTCCTACCAAAAGATGCTAAGAAAGATGCAGAAGCATGGGAGATCATAGATGGTCAACAAAGACTTACAACTCTTTATATATTGTACAAGTATTTAATTACAAAGTGCAATATTTCAGCTGAAAGTTTAAAAGAGGATGAAATAGAACTCTATCATCTCACCTATGCCACAAGAAAAGGGTCATCAGCATTCTTAGCAAATATTGGAAACAACGATAATGAATGCAATGATAATATTGACTTTTTCCACATGAGTCAAGCCTATGAAACTATTGACAAATGGATAAGAAGCATTGATGAGTATGAACTTACAGGTGCAAAAAGTTTGTGCCAAAGATACAACTTAAGCACAAAAGTGAGCGATATTCTGAACATATTCCGTTCATTATTAAATGCGGAAAAAGATAAATATTCAATGTATGGATCAGTCCAAGTATTATGGTATGAACTTGCAGATGACAAGGATGCCATTAAAGAGTTTAGAGAAATCAATACAGGTAAGATTTATCTAACAGATGCTGAATTAATAAAAGCTCTCTTTCTCAGAACACAGAACTTGGAATCGCAAGAGCATATTCAAATGCAGCGTGCCTTAGAATGGGAAAATATTGAAAATACGCTCCAAAATGATGCTTTCTGGTGTTTCTTAAACGCCAAAGGAATTGATATGCCTAACCGCATTGACTTTATCTTTAATCTAAGATATAAGATGGAAACTCTTTCTGTCTTAAATCAAGACGATGATAATCTTGATGGAAAAGTTGATACACTGTTAAGAGACTGTGAAACAAAACTCGCAACGAAAAACTTTGTGTTCAACTATTTCTACGACAAGTTTGATGGGAAATCTAATGGTGAATTGATTCAAGCATTAACCACGGAATGGGATGAAATACTTAATATCTTCCATACAATAGAAGATTGGTATGAGGATGTCATCACCTATAACCTTATAGGTATGCTCAGTCAGTACCAAGGCAACTTGCTTCCAAAGTGTTATTATCATTTCAATCACATGGATGAAAATGAGTCCAGAGGTGAATTTAAGAATTGGCTTAAACAAAAAATTTGTGATCAGACACAAAATATCACTGTGGAAAAGGGACATATTGACCTCAGCTTTGGTGATAGCCGAATATTTAATTTGCTCTTGCTCTTAAATGTCCATCATTTGAATAAGCAAGCAGAAGGACTTGAGAGCCAAAGCGAGTTAAGTTCTATCTATAAATTTCCATTTGATGTTCTTACTAAGCAAGGTTGGGATATAGAACATATAGATTCATTCACAACTAATGGATTAAAAGAAATATCAAGCAAAAAGGAATGGATTAGTATAGCTCTTGAAGACTTAAGTATGAATGAAGAGGAAAGATCTTTCATAAATGAGCTTTACGAAGAAGGAGAACTTGACAAGGCCATCGAGAAAATACGAGAAATCGCAAAAGAGTGGACTGACGCACCAGAGGAGGTTAAGAATAATATTGGGAACCTCACTCTATTAGACTCAGGAACCAACCGTTCTTATGGTAATAGCTTATTTGTGGTGAAACGTCGTAAAATCATTGAAAGAATGAAAGCTGGCATTTATGTTCCAGTTACAACTACTTATGTCTTCATGAAACTCTTCGACGAAAACGGAACAAACCGCTCTCTATGGGGAGAAGAGGACATGAATAAATATCAAGCCTACATTTGCGATGAACTCAAAGATTATCTAAACATTAAAAAGTAAAGACAATGAGTGAGACATATACATTCAGAAGTATGTTCAGCAAACCTATTTCATACGCAAAAGACGAGGATCCTATAGTAATTTCGAAAGTTATCATACCAAGAATACAGAGACCCTATGCGCAAGGAAGACTTGGTGAAGCAGAAACAAAGATAAGAAATTCCTTCTTGAAGGATATTTTTAAATACTTGACATCAGAAAATGATGCCATCATGGACTTTCATTTTATCTATGGTTCTATCAAGAATATCGAAGATGTTACAAATCAAAAAGAGTATATCTTGGAGCTATTAGATGGTCAGCAGCGTTTTACAACTCTGTTCCTTCTTCATTGGTTTCTTCTTAACAAAGAGAAAAGACAAAATACGGAAGTAGCAGAAAGCATTGTCCATGCACTTAAAAGTTTCACCTATGAGACTAGAGCTACAGCTACTGCTTTTTGCCAATCTTTAGCTCAATATTCATGCAACTTAGAAGAAGAAAAGCCAAGCGTTTGCATACGTAGAGCAAGATGGTACTATCATAATTTTGACAAAGATTCTACCATTGCAGGTATGCTTGTCATGCTGGATGCTATGAACGAGGAATACAATAAGAGTGAAAATAATAATCTCTTGGAAAAGACCGAGAGATTGCAATTCTATGTACTCCCCCTAATGCAGTACAATCTTTCCGAAGAACTATATATGAAGATGAATGCTCGTGGTCTGCCTCTATCTGTCTTTGATAATTTTAAAGCAGAATTTACAGGTGCTTTAAGAAAATGTAAAATATTGACAGAAGAAAAGGTTGACTTAGAGGGTGGCATTCAAAATGAATTGATCTCACATGAAGAAAGTATTTCTCTGAAACTGGATGCCAAATGGATAGACTTGTTTTGGAATAAAAACAAATCTAATTCTGATGAAAGTTATATGAGATTTTTCAGTAGATTCTTTGCCTATCGATATATGATTGATAGTGATGTTGCAGCTAAAGAAATGACAAGCAAAGAACTTCCTATTTACTCATTTTATACACTTTCAGAAAGCAAGAAAAATGAAAATGTATATTTAGGATTTGATGAATATGAGAAAGTCTTGAGCAACCATCCAGAATATTTTACGGCTTTAGAAAAAGTCTTAGATACACTTTGTTCGCATAAAGAAGAAATTGCCAAATCACTCACCCCGGCCTGGGGAAAAGATAAAGAGGAAAACTTCTTTTTGGATTCTACAGCAACGTTTTCACAAACGCTCTTGGTTGTATTTGGAGCCATTTGTGAATTTATACTATGCTATGAGAATTGGGAAGCAGATATTTACCAAAAATGGATGAGAATCGTATGGAACATCATAGAGAATACCAATATTGACAGTTTGATACCAGCAACCAGCACGCTACGTAATTTATCTAATTTTACAAAAGCTGTTGCTTCGAATCAGCACAAAGCAAGTACATTCTATGATCTCAAATCTAGAGCAAAATGTAATAACAGTTTCTTTGAGGCAGTAGCTGCTTCCAAGGAGATTGGCTCTTGGCCACGTCCATTCCAGGAAGAAATAGAAAAGGCCAAGAGAATTGCAGAGAATCCAGAGTGGCTAACTGTGTTTCAAAATGTAGAAGTCAATCCATTCATAAAAGGCACTACCTGTTTCTTCTATGAAGAAGGAATGCCAATAGAAGTATTCTGCAAGAACTGTAAGTGTATTCAAGAAATGTTTGATAAGGAAGGCATCAGTCCATATTATCGAAAGAATCATGTACTACTTCGTGCTATCAACTCCAATTTGTACGAATGGGATGGTCAACTAGCGAACCGCTATGTAACAGAAGATAGTGAACCTAAAAAGTTCTTAAAGACATTCCTCATTAATGAGCCTGTCATAAGAAAGATGCTTATAGCAGCATTTAAGAATGCCAACAACAAGGAGGAGATTACATTCTTTTTAGAAGAGTACATCAAGGGCAACATTGTGTCACTGACTGGATTAGAGAACTGGAATCTTCAACTTGCCATTGCTCATAACATCTTATGCCAAGACATCAGACTATACGACTGGATGACTTCTCAAAAAGCACCCGTTTGCATAAACGGGTTTAAAGGACACATTGCTGTAGCTATACCACGTGTATGGTATGATAGATATTTAATCGATTCCGAAAGAGATGCCATAGCCCAAAAACTAAAAGAAGATTTTAGCATGGAATATTGGGAAGATGAAACTAAACATACCTACCTGTCTGATTTCGAAGAAACTGGACACTATAAAGGTGAAGATTTGTTTATGTTTGCATCTCTATCAGACAAGGAAGATTATTCTATGAATTGCTGGTTCAAGAATTACCACGAAATTCGAATATTCATACAATGTCCAAGTCAAAAGAAATGTAAGGAACTTGAGAAATTATTACTTGAAGGTACTATATATGAAGACGAGCGAAATTGCTTATACTTCGATACCGATATGGATGGTAACCTGATGGCAAGCTTTCATTACTTTTCAATAAGTGACTATAGTCCAATAAAGAAGCGTTTAGAGGAGATTTGGGATAAAGTAGAATCAGCAGTTAAAAAATTAAAAAACAATAAGTAGCAATGAATAGTTCACAGAACAAAATATATACATACTTCGAGCGTGACCCAGAGTTGAAGGTACTTTTCATCTTCAAATTGCCCCATCCATGATAGATTTACTGATTTTATCCCCTTTTTAAAGTGGGCTCAGTTTTAGGAGAGTAACTGATAGATCGACCTTGGTATGGAAAAAACACACCATACAATATATTAGTTGATCATGAAAAAAGAAGCCTAAAGTGAATAACTTAAGGCTTCTTTTGTATCTTTGCAGCACAAAAAATCGTCAAAACGTGAGAAATAGCCTACTTTTTGACAGTATCGGCGAATCGGTACCACTGTCAATAAACTGTCAACTATAAACTCTCTTCCCTCGGCGGTCCCATCCCGCACAATCTGGCGAAGACCGCTTTGGTCTGCCAACCTTAGAACGTAGCAGTTCCGAGCACCGAGTAGGAGCGGTTTCCTCCCTCAGCATCGAGAAGAGTTTACCCGCCACAACATTCACCTTCATATTCTGCCTATGAATTTGTTGCGCCTTACCCATCCAGTTCATCAGCAGTTCCCTCCCTATCGGATTCAGCTTCAACTCCTCAGGATATTCCTTTCCCAGACGTTCAATACCCTCAAAGCAAAGCCCCAGAAGCGCCTGCTTAGAAGCAAAGGAATACAGATGAAGCCAATCCATACCAGCCACCCCTACTCATATCCCCCTAATATCCAAGGCAATACTTCAGGAAAGCGAAACAAGCAGTTATATTATTCATTAAACTATTAATCTTTATTAAATTATTAATCCCATCGCACCATTTTACGTCATAATGATGTATATTTGCAGTCAGAATGATTATCAATTAAACATTATAGGCTTATGGCACAGATATTTAAAGAAAACGAAGTGACTGCGAAAGCAAAGGCAACGTTCAAAGAACTTAGAGCTAAAGCAGAAAGAGGTGAAACCCCAGAACTCTCTTTAGATGAAATCAATGAAGAAATCAGAGAAGTCAGACGATTAAGAAAAGAGCGCAATGGTATATGCAGTCATTGATACGAACATTATCGTGTCCTCGTTTATTACCAAGGGGAACCGAAGGGGTCGTAAAGATAAGCAATTAGTATCAAGAACTATCTTTCTCATTTGCCAGAAGTACGTAAATGTTCATTACCCCAGCTCTCGATGGTATCAAGAGTTATACTTCCATTATCGCACAACTCATCAATCCCCTCATCAACCTTCTTTGCAAAGTATTGAGAGAGAACATTTTCAAGATTATCTAATTCCTGTGAAGTCTTGATATAAGACATCATTTGAAGAATCTTCATCTGAGACAGGGTTAAATACAGTCTGTTCCATTCTATTTCAATTAAACGTTCAACTTAGCCAAAGTTACACTTTTTCTTGAAACCACCAAGAAAATCGAAAGAAATCTGCAACTCATCAGCCAATTACCTCCAAATCCCCAAAATATAAATAGCTAACTATTAATTGTAAATTGTAAACAGCAACCTATAAGCTGTAAACTATTAATTGTAAATTATAAATTCTCTTCCCCCGGCGGTCCCAGCCCGCACAACTTTTATCTTATATAGCCCAACAAGTCAAGATACATCATTCTTGACTCTAAGTGTTCATCTTCAGAAATATGATTCGCCTCTTTCTCCAAACTCTCAGTAGAGTACAAGAATTTGAAGCCATTCTTTTCATAAAAATGAAGCACATTCTCCTTATTATAAGCATCAACAACAATAAAACGGCAACCAGTCTTATTGTCTGGTAACAAAAACCAAGATATGATATAGTCTATCGCTTGTGATCCAATACCATCATGAGTACTTTGAAAATCCTTGGCTACACCAAGCCTTCCTATCAATACAGCCGGATAACTCCTTGTTCTCTTTGAATTCGGAATTTTCCTTTGTATTTTATTTCTTGAAGCATTCGGAATCAAAGCAGCCTTGATACTGTCGTTAGCTAATGTAAAGGCACAGACTATTTCATCCTTACCACTTCTTTCAGTTGCAAAGAAATATGTCTTCCCTAATAATTGCCCATCATAGAGACAAGCCTCTTGATGAAAGAAATCATCTAGGTCTTCATCGCCACAGCTAAAAGTATCAAGCTCCTCTTTTGTCGTAACTCGATAAAGAGAGCAATTACTTTGCAAAAGGACTCTTTCCTCCATGTGCTTTCAAATTAGCGGTTGAACGAACCAATATTTTCTCCACATCAGCAAATGACATTCGCAATGCCTTTCTTTGTGGATTGCGTTCATTCTCCTCTGCCTCACGAACAAATCGTTCAGCGGTCTCACCTGTCAGAACAGGAATACTTCTTATTTCTAATGCCATAACCTTTCATTTTAAACGTTTAATAATGTCGCAAAAATACGCTTTTTCTTCGAAACCACCAAGAAAATCGAAAGAAATCTGCAAATTATCAGCCATTTACCAAAAAATAACAGCAAACAGCAACCTATAAACTATTAATTGTAAATTATAAATTGTAAACTTCCTCCCCCGGCGGTCCCATCCCGCACAAGATGGCGCAGACCTTTGATGGTCCGCCATCCTTAGAGCGTAGCGGTTCCGAGCACCGAGTAGGGCTTTCCCTCTTCTTCCCTGAGGGGAGAAGACCGAGATGAGAGGTGGAGCCTTCTTTAATGGTAAAGAAGGACGGGATGATTTTAGAAAAACTCAAACGTGCCTTCAGACGGAAAATCCAAAGGCACACTCGTTGTAAACACAGGTAATATTACAGGTGCATTTCTCATCATGTCCTATATAAATGTCAGTATGTAAAGTCAAAAATAATCAGAAAAATTATCTACATCAGTGAGCTCTCCAATTCATTCGGCTCACGAACCACAGCCAAAGGCTCCCCATGAAAAAGCTCCACCGGCATCAAATCCATCAGTTTCTTCTTCATCCCCCGATGATTTGGGTATTGAACAGCCGTCTCTGCAATGAAACGACATACCTCCTGCCTCTTCTCCTCGGTCGCTCCATCCCAGCCCAATACCGCTGTCTCCATCATCCGCTTGCGCTGCTCATCATTTTTGATGCCCACCAGCTTCTCATAGCCCACCATCGTCTCAATCTCCCTGAACTCAGGAGTATTCATCACCTCAGCCTTCAGATGCTTCTTGATGAGTTTCTCCAAGTAACGGCGCCATACCTCTTTATTCTCTTTCGTAACAAAAGATGGACATTGCTCTCCGTTGCAAGTCTTCCAGGTGAATGGCTCAATGTCTAGATGCCAAAGAAAGGATTTATGTTGTGGGTTATTGTTTTGCTCCATAATACATGTTTATGATAATTATTCTTAAGTATTCTATTCTCTCAAAAGTGAACAAGTTATATATAAAAGTAGTATTTTTGCAACATCAATCAAAAATAAGTTCTCCATTTTCTGAAATCAACATCAGCCTACTTGCAACATCCCATCATAGTGCACATGATGACTGCTTCCTCAGCCGCATCATGGTTTTCACAGAATATATAGTTCTTTTTGTCGATGGCTAGTACTGGACGCTGTTTTCTGAATAAAGCATCACATCACTTTTCTAGCAGCAACGTTACCTTACTGTATTTAAGCCATTTTTCCAAAAAATCAAGAATTCAATAGACTCCATATTTTCTGAAATAATGATATTGCAGATAAATGAATTCTCTTATATGAACTTCTAATACCTTCAAAAGACAGAAACACAACAAAGGCATTCAGAATTACATCATCAATTTCTTTGCCAAACAAAAATTCTGAAAATTGAAATTTCTTTATGCATATGATGCAAATAAAAACTGCATAAGTTACATTTAAAAGAAATTCTACGGCACCAGCATCATATATATATATAATAAATTCTGCTAATTTCTTCTGAAACTTTTTCCCTCCGGAATGAGTAACTAATGGAATTTTAAAGATTACTCGCTTTATATAAGAAGGACAATATACTAAGAGAAATGAACTTAGAACTAATATAACAAAATACTCTGTTGCTTTACAAATCATTCCTGGAGCAACTTTATTTATAAGACATATAACAATATATATAGGAAATGCAGTTGAGAGAACTGATACAACACTCACGATAAGCAATGCTATAAATGGCATGCTAAATGACAAAAATAAATAGATAATATTAATAGGTATTTTCATTACCTTAAGCAGAACCAACTTCCAAGTTACTTTTTCATTTATATGTGACTCCATTTGCTGATATAAAAATATAAAAAATATAGATAAAAGTAACCCCGAAATGATAATAGCAAAAAATATTTCTGGTGGAAAAATGGTAACTATACCAAATGATATGCCACCCAAAAATAAAATTAGGAATGACACAAGTTTAAGCCAACTATTTAAAGATAGTTCTGGCAACCAGCTTCTTGCTGTGGCTATTTTTCTTTCATCATTACACACATAATGAGTAAGACTAAGAGATCTCACGATTACATACCCATTACACTTTTTTGCCATAAAGGAAAATGGATATTCACAAATGCTACCATCACCTAAGAAAACAACAACAGATTCATAGTGTGAATCCAAAGAACCATCATCTATACTTATAAGTTTTCTCCGTTTTACTCGACATTTTCTGGAAGATAGTTTTGTGGATTTGGCTAATAATCTATCAACGATAGGATATATAATTTTCTTTTCTAGACATAGATTCATATAATCTACTATCTTACTCCATGCGCCCATCAATAAACAGTACAATAAAAATAATATAATACCTATACTAAACAACAATTTAGCCCCTTCATTCCACATAATGCAAAAAAGTAATACAGAAAAAGATAGCCAGAATAAGGTAAGAGCTATGAATACCCAGTTTTGTAGGAATCTATGTTTTACATACATAACGACTATCTTTCCTGGAAGAAAATGTTCATCTACATTATAAGGATGTTTATTTCTATTTAGCATTGACATAAAGCTCATCTTTCTAAAACTTGCGGTCACTTTTAATACAATCCAGCGAATTCTAAAGAAATTTGCTATTCTTTTCATTAAAAGTTACTATGGACTTAACCTACATAATACACAAAGAATAGGATGAAAACGAACACCCCAACAAACACTCGAAAAACGTTATATTCCCCAATCGATCGAGTTAAATTCCTGAAGCATTTTCTCTCCACACTCGGGCTCAACAGATTTTATAAACATGATTCTACCCAAAAGCCAATATCTATACATGCCCTGATTAGGGTGTCTATAAGCAATATGACTAGCTACACCAAACTTTTTGCAACAATATAGTTCCTTCCAAACATCCTTGCGATATTTTTTCGGAACATGCACTCCATCAGTTATCGTCAATCCAGTAACCATCTGCCTATCACAAGAGAAACTTATTTTCGTTTTCTTCTTGTTAGGACAAAAATGATGAGCATAAACTATTTGATAGATATCACGCATACTTGGCATAATACTATCAGAATTTCCAGAAAGGGTTATATCATCAGCATATCTACTATAAATACAATTACACTTACTGGCAAGTTCTACGAAAGCATCATCCATTGACCGTACAATCAAATTGGAAAGCATCGGACTTGTCGGTGCACCTTGAGGAAGCCTAAATTGGTAAGTGCAGATTTTTGCTAGAACATCTGCCACCTCTTTCTCATAGCCCAATTTAGAAAAATACTTCCATACCGAATCATATTTTATCGAATCAAAGAAATTCTGTATATCAACATTTACCAGCCATTTACTTCTGGCATGCCTCCTAGCATTGGTGACAATATTTCTAATGTCCTCTTTGTTCTTAGGCATAAAACCTTCAGCACAAGGAGAAACAGAAGATAAGTCTTTAAGAAGAATATTCTCGTAAACCCACCTCTGTACCCTCTTCAAGTCTGAATAAGGAGCACTTATCATTCTAATGCCACCTGTTTTCTTCTTTATACTATAGTTCTTGTAACAACATAGATTCAATAAAAACATTTCCATTCTCCCCTTCTTGATATCAGGAAAGAATGAGAAAAAGTGACACTTGTCAAAAATAACAGGAACATTATGGCTATGCAAGATACCTGCATAGGCCAAACATTCTGATATATATAGCTGTGAATGCCCTTCTATCTCAGCTTGTTCTGAAAAAAGAGACTCCCAAGTTTGTTCCATAAAACTATTACGTTAGTTGCTCACGCAAGTGAGCATATCGAACATTGATGTTCGATATACTTAGTATAATGATATTTAAAATCTAGCATGCCCAAGAGACATACGAATATGCTAATCCCATATTCAGCTAATAATTTTACTTCACGCCCCTGAAAGTCTCCGGTATGTAAATATTATCTTTTTCATCCCAAATCCGAAATTCTGGCATCCCTTCATCTCTCAATAGCTTATATCTTTTTATTGCATCTTTATATTCATTCAACGCCAATGAAGTTGGCTTGTGCTTACTATCCCAGATTTTCTTATCAATCCCTTCTTGCCATAGACGATCCATTTCCACTAATGAAATACCCATGGTATTGTAAATGAAAGCTTCGCTTTTTCGCCTGATCAAACATATCAAGATAAAGACAAGATTGAAATTACTCGTTGTAAACAACAAGCTGAAATCTACGTATTCACTTCCACCAACAAAGATTTTCTTCAGACACGACAACCATCTGTAAACAGAAGTCCTGTCAGTATAAGCCCGTTTTATTTTCAGGAGATTATTTCGAGGTACCAAAGGAATCCAATTTCTACCTTGATATTGTTTATTAGACCATAATACTGGAACCGTATTGTTTGGCGACGAATGCTGCATCAACACCAGACTTTGAGTATTATCAAAGCCAAGAGGGAAATCTTTAAATAATTGTTCTCCATACTTATAGCACATTTCGCGAACCGCTTTAGTCTTGAAATAACTCCCAAATATCTTTTTATGAGGATCAAAACCTTTACAATGCAAGTCACCTAAGATAACAGCACCAGATATATCATGAGTGATCTTAGAAAAGCCATTATCCATCACTATTGCTGCAACAACATAAAGCCTTCCAGAGCTTGCATCACTCAACACCTCTGGACGCACTATTTTTTCTTCAAGAGATAATGCTGTTACTACTGACCCACCACTACCTATAAAATCATCCACATAAACAACAATATCTTTCTGAGTCTCCCATTCCTGAGAGTTCCTATAAGAAATAAAGTCCTCAATGCTTGAATAAAATGCCATTTCCCGCAATTCATTTCGTTTCATCAATCCATGAATCCAGTAAGAAATGGCAGCTCCACTTTTCCCAGGCTTACCAAGAGGAACTATATGTTTTGTCTTATCTTTAGGTAACTTCATTACCTGCTCATAAAGCCGTCCTTTTACATCGTCATCACGCAAGAAAACCACATGCTCCAACAATTGAACTGCCAATTCAACATCTTCATCATCAAAGTTAAATAGCCACCTAATAACATCGTATGGAGTTATCTGATTATAAAAACGGACAGAAACTATATCCTCTATCCTTTTTTCAATTTCTTTGGAAAGTGTCTGCATAAGCCCCCTCTATTATAAGATACACAGTTTGACAACTTCAAATAAGCACCTAGTTGCAACCAAGATAGCCGACTAGATCAGGATATAGTTATACTAAAACTTTTCTTTTGTTCTTCCCTAAAAATTGCTTCAAACAAACTATATCGAACTCTTTACAATCATACAGGCCTTGCAGTAATGCAGTATGCCAATCATTATTTCCATAATAGTCAGTTGCTTTTTTCAACCTATCAGAAATAAAAAACTTTAGGGCCTCGTTATTCACTAATGACTCTATAACAAAATTTGACGTAATAAAAGTTATACATTCCTTGTTGAGCCTTTTACTTAATTCAATTACTTCAATTTGATTCTCCAGTTTTTCAACGAGAGAACTATCAAGATTCCTACCATCAATATAAAAATCAAAACTAATTAATCCTCTAGCATTAGCAACGACCTTACATTTGAAAAAAATAACTCCTTTTGGAAAATCCTGATAATAAACATGTGAAAAACCTTTATAATCATTATCAAGTTTTTTATTGTTACATTTCCAACAAATCGGGACCAAATTTAGCCTACATGTTGCCAATTCCTGATAAACACTTTCCGGCATATAGTGATCTAACGTAACAGGCTCTCCAAAGCCACAATACGGACATGTATCTGCAGCTTCAGATAGTTCTTCTCGGATATAGCCATACTCTTGCTTATCTCCCAATTTTCTATATTGCCCATACATTGCTTTTACTTGCGCAGGATGAGCACTCGAAAAACTAAGATGATATTCTTCACTAATGTATCCTTTACGATCATATTCATCATAAAGATTTTCAAAAGCAATTTTATCCGCATTGTCTATGGCTCGACAATGTGCAACAATATTATTCAAATCATCCTTAGCTTTTTGCAAAGAAGGTTTATCTAAACGCCACATGTTATTACTTATGATTTTTTACATATTTACTGATTAGAAAAGCCTCCATCTGAGCACTTAAATGGCTACCCAGTCTATGCTCAAAAGAAGATATCATTTCTTCTAATGACTCTAACTTATCCATATCCCACTCTTCATAAAGCATCTCTATTGTACTGTAATAACTAGTATTGTCTGAATTGAGATTAAACACTTCTGAAGCTATAGCACCAAAACTTTCTCCGTAAGTTTCTATTTTAGGCTGAGAAAAAGTTCTTACTCTTCCAACTCTCTTTACGATTTTTACGTTTTTCGCAAAAATTTCCTGCAGTATAATAGGAGAATGAGTAGCAATAAGCATAACTGATTTATACTGAGCAAGAATTTTACGCATTTCATTAATCATAAAAGATAACAACGGAGGTTGCAAATGATTCTCCGGTTCGTCGAAAAGAACGAGATTGTTATTTTCACAATTAGAGATTAAGTGAGCCATCGCATGCATGACAAATTTATAGCCAGTAGATAAACCATTAAATGTGGTCAAATATCGTTCTTCAAAATATTCATTCTTATTGAGGATAGGGATACTAATTTGCACTACTGCTTGCCAAAATTCCGGCTGATTATCCCTAACCGAAATCATGAAATTGGTCCAAAGCCGTTTATCTGATTCATCAAAATTAGACATAGCATATACAAATTCTTCTCCCAATTTAGATGGTTCTTTAAGTCTGACACATTTAATTCTTGATTCAGATGTAAGATTTATAAATTCTTCATCTTTCATTCTACGATTAGTTTCATAAAGTTCATTCATGTCATAATAAACATCCCTAATTCCACAGAAGACAAATCTTCCTGTATGATTTAAAAGCCCATCGAGTAACATTTGGCATTCTTGCTTTGTACTACCAGGTAGAATAAAATTGTCAAAGGCACTATAAGAAAACATAATCAGTTTAGATATTCCGATAGCATTTGTTTCTAACCTACCAATTTTATTTCCAATTAAACGTCTTGTGTCCGGCGAGGCATATAATATCTTTGCTATTTCATATAGGGTAGTACTTTTCCCTGATCCATTTTTACCAATTAGAGCAATAATTCCATTTGGAATCGTATTTGAGTCTGGTGCTTCTTTAACAGCATTGAAATCAAACTCTACATAGTCATTCGATAATGGAAATATTATTTTGAAAGCTTCACTTCTTAAATCAAACAATATCTCTTCATTCAACATGATTTTACGTCCTTGCTGCAAAGCAAAATCATTAATCGTAGAATCTCGTAATAAAGACTTATTAAAACATAACAACTGATACACATCATTATATTCATGTGAGTCATCACCCAATATCATATTTAAAGACCATGAAAAATCAAGCCTTTCTTCAGGAGTACGTAATAATGTTTGTAAATTCTCGTAGAAATCCACATCCATCGATAATGAAACATATGTATTAGGAAGTTTACGAAATTGAAGATGATTTTTTTTAAATTCTTCTCTCAAGAGATTTCTCTCTCCTATTTGTTGGTCAATCTTCATAATTCTGATACTACCAAGATAAGTATTTTTTTTATTTCTACTTCTCTTGGCTGTAACATGAACTCCATACATAGTAATGAATCCATAATCATTCCAATCACTTTCTTCTAAAAGAAAATCAACATCTGGATCAACAACTATATTTTTTGAATCTTGAAAACATTTTTCTATTATTTGAAATAAGTATCTTGGCATTGTTTTATATCAAATGAACTGTTATTATTTATTGGAATCCAATACATATCCACTAGAGGGTATATTTCAAGACATTCCAATTTAATTTGTGATGATGCTTCAAATCAATGATAGCTTGTAAAGAACATACCATCAGCCTTTCTGAAAATGCAGAATTTTCTGGTAATGTCTGAAGATAAGAAAAGAGCATAAGTACCCTTTCATCTCTCATCTGCCTAATGTAATAATTTGTTTTCATATTATCATTTCAACTTGTCAAGGATAATTTGAGGAGCATATAAAGTCTCATCCTTATAATTCGTTATTTGACGTGATTTCTCTCCGAAAGAATAACCAATTCCAACAATAGCCTTCTGCTGTAAGATATATGGCTGGTGATATTTCTTGTCTTTGATTTGATCCAAAGCGTCATTAGACAAATCTTTGTCGTTCGGTGAATACTTGAACTCCATGATATAAATAGCCTTTGGACATTCTATAACCATATCTATTCTACCATCTGAAGTAGCCACCTCAGATAAAGGACGCATCCCAATCAACGTTAAAGCAACATGGAAGAAAGAATGAAAATATCCCTCATTGAATTTTTCTTTATAAATGAGATAGGGAATGCTCTTTATAATACAGTTAAGCAGACTTACGAATTCTTTAATATCGCCATTATGCAAGCTTTTCTTAACTTGTTGATATGGGATAGGAACATTTTCGTCAATTAATATAATGTCCAGGCATCGATTTGACATCTCAATAATCTCATTAACCATTTTTGCCATCGTGCATCAATCCATTCGCTTACGTATTCAGATAATTCTCTTTCTAATTTCGTTATTTGCATTTTCCCTGTATCTTATAAAACAAAAAAGGCTACTAAGCCACTTCGTAAAGTGCCTACCGAAGTTACCACCATTCAGAATCTCTGCCAGCAGCAACTTCCCTCGCATCTCATCAGCAGGTGCTATCATCTTATCCTCAGACAATCCAAGCACCTCATCCCCGCTTTCTGAGGTTTCTGGCCCCTAAAAGGGGAACCGAAGGGTTCGTAAAGACTCTATTCATCATAATCTTCCGGCTTAGTATTTAGCAAATTCACGGTAGCCATGAACTCGCTTACCAAATCAGCGAATTGAGGATTATCCTTACGAATGATTAGTGCAGCATAGTTATCATTACCCTCCTCATCAGAAATCGTTTGCGGCAGGAAAACATACTCCTCTCTTTCCCCGTATATGCCAAACCAGTATTTGAATAAGCGATTACGCATCTTCTGCATGCCACCACTTGTATCACAGATATAAAGAAATGCTGCATTAATCGCAGCTAGAGACATCATTTCTACTACCATACTTCTACCCCTATAGGTTCTTTACCAGTACGTTCTAGACAGCTTTTGCGAACCAAGTTCTCCAGTTTCTCCACCATTTTACGTTTGTTTTCCTTAGAAGCATTCCAACGGCGTAGAGCCTCTTCCCTTGTTAACTTTGTTGTATCCATATATTCTTCCTCCTATTTATTCAAGTTCAACATTCTGCCGCCAAAGTTACATTTTTTTTCTCGAAACCACCAAGAAAAAAACAATAATTCTGCAACTTATCAGCCAATTCCCTCAAAATAAACAGTAAACTACAAACAGCAAACTATCAATTGTAAATTATAAATTGTAAACTCTCTTCTCCCCCCAGGCGGTCCCATCCCGCAAAATATGGCGAAGACCTTTGATGGTCCGCCAACCTTAGAGCGAAGCGGTTCTGAGCACCGAGTAGGGCGGTTTCCTCCCTCGCTCCTGAGGTTTCTGTCCCCCGCAAACGGGGGAACCGAAGGGGGTGTAAAGACCATTGAAGAGGGTCGGGGTGAGAGGTGGAGCCCTCTTTAATGGTAAAGAGGGACGGGGTGATTTTAGAAAATACAGCACCGAGTAGGGCGGTTACATTCTCTCTTCGGGCAAGAGAAAGGCAATTTAAATTCTCCAAATGTTCACCGCCACATGTGCCATCTTGATTTGGCGATTAACAATTTTATTCTCATTCCATTCATTATAACCAGCTATCATCTGCGCATCAATATAAGATGATAATGCATAAGCCTTTCTCTTTTCCTCAAACGAACCATTCTTCAAGCCTATATTAAGCTTTTTCTCCAAAAGACAGGTATTGCCTAAGCGGAAGACCAACTGTAGTTGCTTCTCCTCATCCATATCCCAACTCTCATCTGCATTTTGCGGCAATATATGTTCTATCGTAGCATCATCATCATTGAAGTTTACTGCCTGTGAAGATCCATTATGCTTCTCTATAGTAGCAAGAATATATCTAACGATTTTTGCATTACGAGAGTTATATGGAAAAGCCTTATCAGAGAAAGAATTTTCAAAAACCTTGTCGTCCACAATAATAGGAGACAACAGCTGAAAATTTACCCTCTTTTCTTTTGTGATAAGCATGGCAAGAACATTAAATGGTCCTTCTTGATCATTCGGATTGCGATCGCAAATCACATTGTATCTAAAACAAATCTTGATAATGACCTTAAAGAGTTTTTTGAATTCCGCATCAGAAAGATTCAGTTTTGCAGCCATCAATACGGAGAATGGCTGTTTAAGCCTGAAAACATTCAACAATCCCACACACTGCTTTATTTCTGCATCATTTTGCCATAACTCATCATTACAATCTGTCAAAGCCATATATACATCACTATAACGATATAAGTCATCCACCAACACGAAAACATCCTTGTCTGTAGTAATTTCCTTTCTGATGGTCTTGAACAAGGCATTGGCACGAATTGACTTATGTCCTGCATTCCAATAGTATCGTAAAAACTCTGGCAGCTTTTCCGTACGAATGTTATCAGTGAGCTTCGCCCACTTCTCTTCCAACACATCAATTCTGCTCGAATGAGTCGACGTATTATCAACTAATGAAAAAAGATAGTTTTTCAACAAATCAGAAGAAGACAACTGCACTCCTCTTGCATTCAATGTCTCAAAAACACGAAAGGCATTCATCTCATCGTTGACAACTATTTGGGTAAAATACAAGTGGTCAACTACTGTCTGAATATAACGTGCGTATTCCTTTCCTGAAGAATACTTACCAGTAAGTTTCTGTTCAAAAAACTCAAAGCAACGTTTCATCAATTTCTCTGAATTTTTTAAGTTACGGACACGCAGGTCTCCGAGTTTAACAATGTAGTCTCTGAAATAGCCATCATTGTTGCGGTTAAGTACAAGAACATTGTCATAGACCAAAGTTACGGAATCTTTCTTGCCTATATAGTTATGAACCAAACTATCAATTCTTTGCTGATTGTCCTCAACATCAATGCCACGCTTCACAAAGTCCTTGATACACTTTATGGCAGCAAGGATAAGTATGGTAACGGTGGTAAATCGCTGTTGACCATCAATAATCAAATAATTCTTGTCATCATCTGTCTGCAAGACGAGATAACCCATATAGTGGTCATCCTTCTCGTTAATCATGGTTTCAACATCCTGCCATAAATCATCCCATTGTTCTAAAGCCCAGGAATAATCTCTCTGAAACTTTGGAACCATGAATTTCTTGTTGTTACCGATAATGGTACTAAAATTATTTGTACTTGTATTTTGTATTCCGTTCATTGCCTTATACTTTACTTATTTACGTCATTTTTGCAAAATTACGCTTTTTCTTCGAAACCACCAAGAAAAAAGCAATAATTCTGCAACTCATCAGCCAATTACCCCTCAATCACCCGTAAACAGCAACCTATAAACTATAAACTGTTAACTATAAACTGTTAACTATAAACACTCTTCTCCCCCGGCGGTCCCATCCCGCAAAACCATGGCGAAGACCAGAAGCAAGCTGTCTCCAGGCGGTCCCATCCCGCATAACCATGGCGAAGACCTTTGATGGTCCGCCAACCTTAGAGCGCAGCGGTTCTGAGCACCGGAGGGCGGTTACATCCTTCCTTCTGAGGAGGAAGGCTTGGTTAGAGGTGGAGCTCCCTTTGGCTAAAGGGAGACGGAGGGATTCGAAAAACCCTCTTTAAGGGTAAAGAGGGACGGGGTGATTTTCGAAAAATCCTCCTTTTATCTAAAGATTTTGCAAATGAGCGCAATGAAAGTTTGCTTTCAAATTGCCGAGTGCAGCTAATCTTATTTAAAGAGGAACGTGGCGTTTCGATAACGCATACCCTCCAATCACCCCATAACATACTAACGGTATGAGAAAGGCAATCGCCATACTACCCGTAGTATCCGCAATATACCCCATGATTAATAGGAGCAACCGCACCACCCACTATCGTCATGAAAAGCAATGAAGAAGCAAGCTTGGTCTTTGTACCCGCATCCCTCAATGCCAGCGAGAAGATAGTCGGAAACATGATGCTCTCTCCCAGATACAGGGCGAAGAACGCAATGAGAGATATGGTTCCGCTACAAACCACCACAATACCTGTTGCAACAAAGGCGAGCAGAGAACAGACCAGCAGCACCAGCCTTGGCTGGATATAATTCATGATGACACCACCAGCCAATCTTCCGATAAAGAATAATCCCATTCCGCCAAAGGCGAGATACAGACTGGCAGTCTGCTTCTCTATATGAATACTCTCCTCAGCATAGTTGATGAAGAAACTGTTCACACCCGTCTGGGCAGCCACATAAAGAAACAAGGTCAGCATACCGAAACCGAATGCCATCACTCGCATCGGCTTCTCCTCCACCTTCTCGTTCGTATCCGCCTCATGCGCTCTCCTTGGATCCGGCAACTTGATCCTTGACAGAACCAGTGCCACAGAAAGCACGAAGATACCCACCAGGGCATAAGGAACGGCTATATTGACACCCGAGAACAACAGCTGACCGCCAACCAACGGTCCTACAATCCAACCGATACCATTGAGCGACTGCGACAGGTTGATTCTGCTCTCCGCCTTGTCAGGACGTCCCAGTACCGTAGTATAAGGATTGGCACTCGTTTCTAGACACGTCAGTCCGCATCCTATCACAAACAGCGACAGAACGAAGAAGTAGAAACTGTTGATCCTGCTTCCCGGTATGAACATCAGGGCACCGATGCCGAAGAGAACCAGTCCTGTTATCACTCCCCTCCTGTAGCCCCACTTCCGGATAATCCATCCGGCAGGCAGCGCCATCAGAAAGTAGGCACCATAGACAGCTGCCTGCGTCAAGGCCGACATCGCCTTGCTGATATGGAACGACTCCTGGAAATGCGGATTCAGCACCTCCAGGATGCCATGGGCAAAGCCCCACATGAAGAAGAGGCTGCTGATGATGAGGAAGGGCACCAGATAGTTATGCCCTTCGTATCGGTTCTATCACTCCGTTGATAGACGGATTCACCATACCCGGAAACATTGCAATCTGCGCCTCGAAAGATGCCCTGTATGCTGCAGCAAAGGCATCGAGGTCGTGCGCCAATATCGCCTTCCAGCAATCATCAGCTGCATCAGCCAGCGCCTTCACCTTCTCAGGCGTGATATCCTTACCTTCCACCACACTGCATCCCGGTCTTCTCGGTTCCATCGGAATCATCACCAGATGGTCTTCCAGAAAACGGAGAGTCATCTCATCCTGCGTACTCTCAATCTTCTCCGGCCAGAAGTTGTTGTCATAATAATGACGCACCAGACCGGGAACACAGATACCGATAGAATCCTGGGCACCCGAGATGATACCATCGTGACGCTCCGGATTGTTCTCGAAGCAGAAAACCAGTCGGGCGAGCATCTCCGGATCCATCTTCGGCAACTTCACCGGCCATATCTTCTGAAACTCCGCTTCCCTCATTGATATACGCATCCTTCACAGCCTTGATATTCTTGACCATGAAGAGGCGTTCCTCCTGCGGAAACATAGGCTTGCGATGCTTATACTCAAGATAAGTAGCATCCGATCCGATACCCACATACAGGTCACCATACTGTGATGCCTGCTGGAAAAACTCCACATGACCGGAATGTAGCAGGTCATAACATACGCTCACAAATACTTTTTTCGTCATAAACCAATAATAGTTAATGGTTTACAGTTAATAACAACCTGCAAACCATAAACCATAATATATTAATTGAAAATTATTAATTGAAATTCGTAAACTATAAACAGCTTTAGGAAGTAAACTCTGTGACTTGATATATGATATAGAAGGTAAGCATCCCCTATGACAATACAACCTCATCTGCATTGTTGATAAAGCGAATAGCTTCATCACCATGAAGAGTCGGAATAACCTTTA